>UMDC01040257.1_pt1 | contig 25730 bp, 15 predicted proteins | sample 1964391 | NCBI WGS metagenome assembly UMDC01 (sample SAMEA4835984, study PRJEB28245) | human gut metagenome | biome: gut microbiome; material: fecal sample | place: Denmark | collected 2008 | reverse complement strand
CAAACCTTATTGCTGTTAAGCGGGTGCAAAGATAGGGAGTTTTTTTGAAGAAACAAAGTTTTTTTCTCTTTTTTTCTTATCTTTGCACAGGAGTTTTCTTCCGTTGCCTATTATGGAGCGGAGTAGCTTGGAAAGTTATACTTATTTAATATATACATATCATTCTATGGCAACAGTTGACGATAAGAAGATTATTTTTTCAATGGTAGGTCTGAACAAGACGATTCAGCAGAACAACAAGCAGGTGCTGAAGAACATTTATCTTTCGTTTTTTTATGGGGCGAAGATAGGTATCATCGGTCTGAACGGTTCGGGTAAATCTACCTTGCTGAAGATTATCGCCGGGTTGGATAAATCCTATCAGGGCGAAGTGGTGTTCTCACCCGGATATTCCGTCGGGTATCTGGCACAGGAGCCCTATTTGGATCCTGCCAAAACTGTGAAGGAAGTGGTGATGGAAGGTGTTCAGCCCATTGTTGATGCGCTGACAGAGTATGAGGAAATCAACCAGAAGTTCGGTTTGCCCGAGTATTACGAGGATCAGGAGAAGATGGACAAGCTCTTTGCTCGTCAGGCGGAACTGCAGGATATCATCGATGCGACAGATGCGTGGAACTTGGACAGCAAGCTGGAGCGTGCCATGGACGCCTTGCGCTGCCCGCCCGAAGACCAGTCGGTGGAGCATTTGTCAGGAGGCGAACGTCGTCGTGTGGCTCTCTGTCGTCTGCTTCTGCAGAAGCCGGACATCCTGTTGCTGGACGAGCCTACCAACCACCTCGATGCCGAATCTATCGACTGGCTGGAGCAACACTTGCAGCAGTACGAAGGTACGGTGATTGCCGTGACGCACGACCGTTACTTCCTCGACCACGTGGCCGGATGGATTTTGGAACTCGACCGTGGTGAAGGTATTCCTTGGAAGGGTAACTACTCCAGCTGGTTGGAACAGAAAACCAAACGCATGGAAATGGAGGAGAAGACGGCCAGCAAGCGCCGCAAGACGCTGGAGCGCGAGTTGGAATGGGTGCGTATGGCGCCCAAGGCCCGTCAGGCTAAGGGTAAAGCCCGTTTGAATTCTTACGATAAATTGCTGAACGAGGATGTGAAGGAGAAGGAAGAAAAGCTGGAAATCTTCATCCCCAACGGTCCGCGACTGGGCAATAAGGTTATTGAGGCCAAGCACGTGGCCAAGGCTTTTGGCGACAAACTGCTCTTCGACGATCTCAACTTCATGCTTCCACCTAATGGCATTGTGGGTATCATAGGTCCGAACGGTGGAGGTAGGACTACGCTTTTCCGCCTTATCATGGGATTGGAGAAGCCAGACAAGGGCGAATTCGAGGTAGGCGAGACCGTGAAGGTAGCCTACGTGGATCAGCAGCACAAGGATATCGATCCCAACAAGAGTGTTTATCAGGTTATTTCGGGCGGCAACGAGCTGATCCGCATGGGTGGTCGCGATATCAATGCCCGTGCCTACCTCTCTCGTTTCAACTTCTCGGGAGCCGATCAGGAAAAGCTTTGTGGTGTGCTCTCTGGTGGTGAGCGTAACCGTCTGCATTTGGCTATGGCACTGAAGGAAGAAGGTAATGTGTTGCTTCTCGACGAGCCCACTAATGATATCGATGTCAACACCCTTCGTGCGCTCGAAGAAGGTTTGGAAGACTTTGCCGGCTGTGCCGTGGTCATCAGCCACGACCGTTGGTTCCTCGACCGTATCTGTACGCACATCCTGGCCTTTGAAGGCGATTCGAATGTGTTCTTCTTCGAAGGTTCCTATTCGGAGTACGAGGAGAATAAGCAGAAGCGCCTGGGTAAGGAAGAACCTAAGCGCGTGCGCTATCGTAAGCTGATGGAAGACTGATTATAATCGTCTGTTTTTAGTATTGTATTCAGATTTGAATGGCACGAAGCCCTGATAAATAGATTTTCTATTTTGGGGGTTCGTGCCGTTTCGTTTTTAGTTGTAGATGTTTGTAGCCATGTTTCTTTAAAAAAGTCTTTCTCTTCTTGAAAAAATGTAGTGTAGATGTAATATTTATATGGATTATATTCATTATATTTGCAGGAAGAAACATAAATTAATGTTTAATTAACATGATCTATTAACTAAAAACGGAATTATGAAAAGAAATCTAATTCATTTCCTGTTGATTGCAGTAATGTCTGTGTGCAGTATGTCTGCTTTTGCTCAGACCACTACAGTGAAAGGTCAGCTTGTAGACTCTGAGACAGGCGAGCCGTTGGTTGGTGCTGCCGTTATGGTAGAAGGTACCACGCAAGGTTCAGTGACCGACATTGACGGTTATTTCAAGCAAGCGGTTGCTCCCAATGCGACTTTGGTTTTCAAGTATGTGGGTTACAAGGACCTGAAACAGAAAGTTACTCGTAAGGGCGCTTCTGTAGATTTGGGCGTTATCAAGATGGAGCCAGACGCTGTGATGTTGGCTGACGTTACCATTACTTCTTCCATAGCAGTGGCTCGTAAGACGCCAGTAGCTGTATCGACTGTAACTCCTGTTTTTATTGAAGAAAAATTGGGAACTCAAGAGTTTCCAGAAATATTGAAGGCTACGCCTGGTGTATATGTGACAAAAGATGGTGGTGGCTTTGGTGATGCTCAGACACGTATTCGTGGCTTTGACAGTGAAAATGTTGCTATGATGATTAATGGTGTCCCCATGAACGGTATGGAAAATCAGAAGGTATATTGGTCTAACTGGTCTGGATTGTCTGATGTAACAAGTTCTATGCAAGTACAGCGTGGTTTAGGTGCTTCGAAGGTTTCATCTCCTGCCGTAGGTGGTTCTATCAACATCATAACTAAGAGTACGGATGCTAAGAAGGGTGGTTTCGTTTCTTATGCAATGGGTAATGATGGTTTCAATAAACTTTTGTTTAGTGTATCTTCTGGTCTGACTAAAGATGGATGGGCATTCACATTGTTAGGTGGAAAAGATTGGCGTGATGGTTATGTTCAAGGAACTGAATCTGAGGGATATAACTATTTTATCAGTGTTGCCAAACGTTTCAATGATAATCATCAATTGACATTGTCCGCTTTTGGCGCTCCCCAATGGCATAATCAGCGAAACTATAATAATGCATTGACCATTAAAGAATGGCAACGTGTACAGCAATATATGGGCGACCAAAGTGCTTACCGTTACAACCCTACATTTGGTTATCGTAAAGGACAGAAATATAATTCAAGCCGTAATTCTTATCACAAGCCTCAGATTTCATTGAATCATTTGTGGCAGATTGATCATAAATCAAGTTTGAGTACTGCTGTTTATGCTTCTATTGGACGTGGTAATGGATATAGTGGTACCGGAACTTCGGCTTATCGTTCCAAATGGTATGGAGCAACGAATGGATATGTGAACAATGAATTTCGCAATCCAGATGGTACATTCAACTATGATGCGATTGACGAATTGAATATGGCCAGTACGACAGGATCACAGATGGTTATGTCCAAGATGATGAATAATCACGAATGGTATGGTTTGTTGTCTACATATACGACTAAATTTGGTGAGTATCTGGATTTCTATGGTGGTATTGATTTCCGTTACTATAAAGGTTTGCACCAGAATATCATTACAGATTTGTTTAGTGGAGCTTATTTTGTGGATTCAAATCGTGATAATGTACTGGCTGTTAATAATGCAGCAGCGGCCAATCCTGAATTTGCTAAACAGAAATTGAATGTAGGTGATGTTGTATATCGTGATTATGACGGTTTTGTTATGTCAGAAGGTGCTTTTGCACAACTAGAATATAATCGCGACAAACTTAGTACTTTTGTTTCTGGAGGTCTTTCAAATACCAGTTATTGGCGTTATGACCGTTTCTATTATGATGAAGCCCATGCTAAAAGTGGTAAAAAGCATTATTTAGGTGGTAACATCAAGGGAGGTGCCAATTATAATTTGACAGATAAGCATAATGTATTTTTCAATGCAGGCTTCATTAGCCGTGCTCCTATGTTTGATACATCATTTATTAATTCTCAGAATTCACATGAACGTAATAATGATGCGAAGAACGAAAAGGTAATGTCTTTCGAAGTCGGATATGGTTTCCGTAGTCGTTTCTTAGCTGTTAACTTGAATGGTTACTTCACTCAGTGGATGGATAAGAGCCTTTATGACAGTGGTACTGGACGTGATGGCAATCGTTATACAATGAATATGACGGGAGCAAACGCAAGACATATGGGTATTGAATTGGATTTTGAGGCTAAACCAGTTGATTGGCTCAGCATTAACGGTATGTTCTCATGGGGTGATTGGCGTTGGAGTGGTCTTGCAACAGGTTTCTATTATAATAACGAGGGACAGTTGTATGATCCTAAGAATGAAATGCCTGTTCCTTCTGATGCAAATGTAGAAGATTATCGCTATCAGATTAGAATGGATGATGTAAATGTTGGTGGCTCGGCACAGACAACAGCTGCTTTGGGCATTACAGTTCGTCCGATGAAGGGATTAAGACTGGGACTTGATTGGAACTTTGCTTCTCGTCTGTATGCAGACTATGATATTGAAGCTGATTTAGCTACACCAGGAAAGGAATATCAGGTTGCTAAACCATGGGAAGTTCCTTCATATAATACATTTGATCTTAATGCAGGATATACTTTTGAATTCGGTAAGGTTACTGCTATTTTGAGTGGTAATGTGAATAATTTGTTTAATCAAGAATATATTGCCGATGCTTGGGATGGTACTACTTGGGAAGACGCAACCGTATTTTATGGATTTGGGCGTACTTACTCTGTAGGTTTGAAGATCAAGTTCTAAAATTAATAGAAACATTTGTATGAAAAATAAATATTATTTATATGGTTTATTCGCAGCTGCTTTGACTTTGTCTGGTTGCGATTACAATGAGGATCATTTTCCTGGTTTTGATGAATTGGCACATCCTACGGATGTAAAGACGGATACATTGCGTTTGGTTGATACTGATTATAAAACTATTGCAGGATTGTCTGCTAATACAGAGTTGGCTTTATCTAAGGACCCTGAAGGTAAAACCTATTTATCAGCATTGGAGGCCGTAGGTACTAATAAGTATTTTACAACAGATGCTCCTGCTGTTTGGTATTTGCCCGCATTTGTTAATAGTAAATATCCTTATTTGGACAATAACTCGAAAATTACAGTGTTTTATAACAACTACGAGAGCTTGCCTGAATATTTGAAGGATTTTAATGGTATTTCAGATTATGAGTTGACCAGTGATGACTATAAATTGGTTTGGGGAGATCAAGTTACTGCTAATTTCCTTTCTCCAAAGTCTATTGGCAAAATGTCATCGGTTTTGAAGGCTGCTAATCCTGACGCGAAAGATGGAGATATGTTATTGGTCAATTATGCGTATTCGGAAACAGAACCTAGTATAGGTGGTGGGACTGGTGAAGAAGCAATGGCCTATCAGAAAGTATCAACTATAGATACTGAAGGTGGCAACTATGTAATAGTTGCTCCTGATAAGTCTGGAAATATGATTCCATTTGGAAGACTTACAGATGAGTCTAAGAATTATGGATATATGGGAGGAAATCCTCTTGAAATTGCTAATGATTTTATTGTTAGTGATCCTACAGACTATGTTATAACTGTTGCTGCCACGGAGAAAGGTTTCTCTTTACAACGTCCTGATGGCAAATTCATTTATCAGACCGGTAATTACAATAGTTTCAATTTGAATGACTCGTATCCTTCGGAAGGTGGGGATTGGGTGTTTGTTGCAGGTTCTAATGGGAGTATTTCCATTAAAAATGTAGCTAAAGGAAAGACTGTTAAGCTGAATGAGTATAATGGGAATTTTACTTACGGCTCATATCCTAATTCTTCATTCGGTAGCTATTTGGAGGCATCAATGAAGGCTGATGATGCCGGTTTTAAGTTTCAAGATATAGCTCTGGATGGTGTTTCTTATGTATGGAAATATGATAAAGGGTACGGATATTGGAAAGCTGGTGCGTACTTTAATAATAAAAACAATCCTGCTGAAAGTTGGTTAGTGTCTACGGAGATTGACTTGTCTAATGCCAAGAAACCATTACTTTCTTTTGATAATATATTGAATCATCTGAAGGGTCACAATCGTGCAGACTATATTGATGTCAAAGTTTCATCAGATTATATAGATGATGTAAAAACTGCCAGTTGGACATCTTTGGAAGGTATCAATTGGGCAGAGGGTAATAGTTGGGATGAAGTAAATTCAGGAGATATTGATCTTTCTGCTTATGCTGGGCATAAAATACGACTTGCATTTGTATATAAGAGCACTGAAGAATGTGCACCTACACTCGAAGTATATAATATATATGTGAAAGAAGTTGTAGAAGGATATTACGCAGAAACTTATATATACAAAGAAATTCCTGAAAGTGAAGTTGAGATGTCAGTAAACACCTTAGCTACAACTCGTGCTTCCGTTGAGCCGAACAGTTCTGCTGTTTATCGTTACAATGCTTCTTCTCAGTCATGGAGTTTGTATTCTACTGATGCGGCTGATGTAGCAATTCTTCAACCTGCTGATTATGCTGAGATGGGATATTCTTATATCGGTAAACCAGAAGAAACTTTGCCTATTTATTTGACAAAGCACTACCCATATGCTAAAGCAGATGACATTGCTGCTGTAGTTTATTATGCGGATAATAAGGGAGGAATTGCTGCTACAGAATTTAAGTACAATGGAATGTCTTGGGAGGAAACGGTAGTCGCTGTACAGAACTTTATCACATTCCAAAAGAGTGGAGGCGATTGGGTTGAGGCTAAAGTATACCTAGAGTCTTCTTTGTTAAATGGTGAAAGTGGTGGATTTACAGCACAGGATATTGAGCTGTCAGGCTTATCATATGTGTGGACACTAGACCATTCTTATGGTTGGAAAGGTACTGGTTATTCAGGCGGTAATAAGGCAACTGAAAGTTGGTTAGTTTCTTCTGAAATAGATTTGAGTAAAGCGGTAGCTCCGACAATGGTATTTGATGTTGCTATCAATTTCTTGGCTGGTAATGAACTGGATAAATTCCTTACAGTGAATGTGTCGACTGATTATGCAGGTGATGCAACAACTGCAACATGGGAAACGTTGGAAGTCGTTGGATGGCCTGAAGGAACTAGTTGGAGCTTTAGCACTATTGAGCCAGTAGATTTAGCTCAGTATGTAGGTAAGAAAATTCGTCTTGCTTTCCATTATTCAAGTACGACTGCAGCTGCACCGACTGTTGAAATTAAGAATATATCTATAAAAGAATAATAGATTATTGAAATTCTGAAAAGGGGGTTACTGGAGCATAGCTTCTCTAACTCCTTTTTTGTCTTCTTTGATAAATATAGAATTGTGATACTAAATTTTATTCCAATGAAAAAACAATCTTTGCTTTTTTTCTTATTATGTCTATTGTTTGTGGGCTGTACTGATACTGATGTACCTCTGAATGGGCATATTGAAACGACAGAAGAAGGTTCGTCTACCTTCATATTGAAAGGTTTTGAAGATGCGTCGTCTGGCTTTAATGTTTTTCAACCAGATGGATTTGATCATCCTTTTTATATTCAGGATAAAAAGTTTGTAGGTAGTGCCTGGCGGTTTGTTGTAGCTGGGAATGGAGCTCTTGTTGATATGGGGCAGGCTCCTGCTGATGAAGAATGGCAGGAAACAGCTGAAATTATGGAGGGAAGAAATTATTGGGCTCGTTATAAAGGAATGACTGAATATGTGTTCGTGAAATTAAGAGTAGCTTATATTGAGGCAAATAATGTTGCAATAGAATATATCACAGCTGGTACTGAGGAGCGTGATTTGAGCGAAAACTTGAATGCCAATATAGTCATTGATGGTAATACCTCTCTTACAACTTTGCAAATGCCTTATTATACGGGGGAAGATTATTTTGCTGATTATTATGTGACTGTGGATAATCGCCAAATACTGAATTTTTCTCTTTTATGGAGTGCTGCCAAAAAACACGCAGTATGGGTTGCTTTTAGTTTTGATCAATTGACAAGTCAGGATTTGGTAGATAGAACAAATAAATGGGAACAGGTGGATCCTAATCTTCCAGAAGATGTACAAGTTAATGAGTCAATGCACAAGAATGATGGTTTTGATAAAGGGCACCTTTGCGCATCTGAAGATCGCGTGTATTCAAAAGAAGCAAATGAACAGACATTCTATTATAGTAATATTAGCCCGCAGTTGAATGATCTTAATGCAGGTTTCTGGCAGAAATTGGAGGATCAAGTACGCAGATGGGGACGCTCTGTTCCGGATAAATATGACGAAGTATATGTAACTAAAGGAGGTACGGTTAATGACTTATTGATTAATTTCACGGGTACCCCTGTATATACTCCTCCTCAGACACCAAAAACGGATGAGAATGGTTTTACAGTGAATGGCTTGGCTTGTCCTAAGTACTATTTTATGGCAATTCTTGCAAAGAAAAGCGATGCATATAAATCGATAGGCTTTTTGGTAGAACATAAAGAAGGTTTACCCAAGAATCCGACTTCTTCTGAAATACAAGCATGTATTGTAAGTATAGATGAGTTAGAAAAACATACGGGGTTTGATTTCTTTTGTAATTTGCCGGATGTAATAGAAGATGAAGTGGAGTGCGGTTATAATGTAAGCGATTGGGCTTGGTAATAGGAACAATTGTATTTATTGAAATAACAATCCCTGGCATCTTGAATAAGAAAGGATGCCAGGGATTATTATTTTATACAGTTGCTTATTTGTTTACCACATTAATGGGATTGCCTGCCTGATAAGCTTTTAGATTGTCCAGCGCAATTTGCATCAGGCGTTGGCGGGCAGCTGTACTTGCCCAGGCAATGTGTGGGGTGATGTAGCAGTTGCGAGCGGTGAGCAGCGGATTATCGGCACAGGGTGGTTCTTGTGAAAGGACGTCTACTCCAGCAGCATAGATACGTCCGCTGTTCAGTGCGTCGGCCAAGTCCTGCTCGTTGATTAGCGGACCGCGACCCGTATTGATGAGGATTGCATTGGGTTTCATCAGGCTGAGGCGGCGGGCATTGACCATTTCACGAGTCTGCTCGGTGAGAGGACAGTGCAGACTGACGATGTCACATTCGGCAAACAATTCGTCCAATTCCATCTTCTTGATTTCTGGTGGTAGTTGGAAGTGTGATTTGGAAGTAAAGGCATGAACTTCCATACCGAAGCTGATGGCAATGCGAGCGGTCCGCATGCCGGTGTTGCCTAAGCCGACAAGACCTATCTTTTTGCCGGCCAGTTCGATGAGCGGTGTGTCCCAGAAACAGAAGTCGGGACTATTGGTCCAGCGGCCTTTGTGGACTTCTTCCGAGTGATGTTGTACCTGTTGGGCGATGTTCAATAGATGGGCAAAGACCATTTGGGCGACAGAGTCGGTGCTGTAAGCGGGAATGTTGGTGACGATGATGCCGCGTTCTTTGGCAGCTGCCGTATCAACGATGTTGTATCCGGTAGCCATGACGCCGATGTATTTCAACCGGGGCAGGGCAGCCATGTGTTCACCTGTTATGACGACTTTATTCGTCAGGAGTATGTCGGCCTCTTTGGCACGTTCCAATAGTTCCGAGGGGGAGGTGCGGTCGTAGACAGTGCATTCGCCCAAGGTTTTCATTTCATCCCAGGAGAGATCTCCGGGATTGGCGGCATAGCCGTCGAGTGCTACAATATGATGCATATTTGTCAACAGATTAACAGTTTTCGGGCGATAAAGGTACTACTTTTTTCTCTTCCTTTCAAAAAAGGGCTTCATTTAAAATCTTTTGAGTCGCGATTGTTCGGTCCTGTTACGTTTTTCGGGTGATGTAGAAACATGCTGTCGCAAAGAAATTGCGCAGGTAGCTGATGCGGCTCACTGCTTGTGGCAATTTCCGTGGGCGGAGGTTGAATTTCCGTTTATAATGCGGATTGATCAGCCACAGCGTACGGTCGACAATCGTACCTCCGCATACGTTCAGCAAATTTTCAAAATGTTCGATGGTCATGCGTGTACGCCTGATTTCCAGTAGTTCTTTTCGGAGGTCTTGTTTTTCTCCACAGTGTTGCAGGAGTTTGTCGTAAATCGGTTCGGGTAACAAGTGGATGAAGGGCAGGTGAGAGCATAGGCGGCTTTGACAGATTTGCTGATGGCCTCCGAATGGTATCTGCCAGGCAGGGAATCCCCAAAAGATGATGCCGTCTGGTGCCAGAAAGTCGTGGGCATGGCGGATGAAGTCAGTCTTTCGGCCGATGTGTTCGATGACGTCGTGTATCAGCAAGATGTCGTAGCGCTTGTCTGCGGGTGGAACTTCTTGTTCGAAAAAATCGGCATGGACGAATTGGGCATTCTGTCCGTGTTGTCCGAAGAAAGCGGTTGCTTGGGCCACGCGGGTCGGCGACAAGTCAATCCCGCTCACTTCGCATCCCTGTTCGGCAAAAGGAAGCAGGTTGCCTCCTTCTCCGCAGCCTACTTCCAGAATTCTTATCCCTCCTGCATCTATCTTATGGAACTGTGCTGTATACGGTAGATAAAACTCACGTGCCGTACAGGCAGAATCTTCAAAATAAGACAGACGGTCTGAATGTCGCTTTTGCATATCCTTATTGTTGTTGGCTTTTTAGTTCTCCTGATTTATTAGAGGGAGGACATGACAATTAACAGGATGCAAAGTTATGTGTCTCTATCAGGCCTTACGCAATAGAGCTGTGCGGTTTTTGTGCGGTTTTTCTTGATGGTGGAAGAGTTCAATCGCTGGTTGTGCGGTTTTGTGCGGATTTTTATAAAGAGCGAATAAATGTATCCCACTGGTCTGGTTTTCCGTCCTTGTGAAAAACCTTGCGGTACATGCTTTTGCGTGCAGATACAATACTCGATTTACTGCGATTTGTCAATAGGGCTATTCCTGTAATATTGATTCCTATTTTTAACAGCAGGCAGATGTTCAATTCCATCTTGCTGAAAGGATAAAGCGCGAGTAATCGTGCGGTGAATCCTTTATAGCAGTTGTCTATTTCTTTACGTAATGTTTCCCAATCTGCTAAATTGAGTTTGGGATAGGACTCAAGAATTGCATGATGAAACTTTGTGTATATTTCAGATTGATGAAGTGCGGATTCTGCTAATATTTGCTCATTCCGTTCAGCATTGATTTGCTTGTTCTGGCAGAGTAAGCGTTCTTTTTGTGCTTGCAGTAAGGCCTGCTGAACCGGATCGGAAGCTAATATGGCTTCTTGGTTTAGGAGCTTCACTCTTTCTGTGTTTTTCTTGATGAATTCGTCGCTTTTTTGATATTGTGCGTCCTGGATATGCTTCAATTCTCGATGTTGGTGTTGGCGGATGATTCTTTTATATCTATGGAACAGAGAATAAGTGATGGCGCTGAGTATCAGAATGATTAATATAAACAGTATGATGTTTTTATGTTGAGTTTGTCGGACGACTTCTTTTTCCAATCGTATGTTCTCTTTTTCCCGTAGTTGATAGTTGTATAGCGCATTTACTTTATGTACTGCCTCTTTATTGATATGCTGTTGAATACTATCTGCATAAATGATAGATTTGTCCATGTATCCTAAAGCTAAAGAGGGGTTGCCTTGTTTTCTTGCTATTTCACTTAAACCTTTATAAGCTGTGCGTTTGTGATAATGATTCCCTGTGTATAACATTTGCTTATAGTAGTATGTTGCGGAGTCATTTTTACCTATATTACTATAATAATAGGCTAATGTGCTGTAATAGGGTGCTGGATAATTTTTTAGAGTACCTAAAGAAGACATTAGAGAACTTTTAGCTTTATCTATATAGCCAAGTTGTAGATATATATCACTTATTTCTTGATTGACAATGCTTGTTAGAGTGTTATTATGAAGTTGAATTGTGAGTTGTTTGGCCGCTTCATAGTAATAAAGTGTGCTGTCTGCCTGGTGTAAGGCAGAATAAGCTCTTCCAATTTCTCGCAGATTGAATACAAGGAATATACTATCTTTTGCCCATTCTGTATTTTCTTTGGACTGTTTGAATGCCTCTAATGCCTTGTCGTAGATGCCTTGATAGAGATGTATTAGACCTGTTTGATAATAGATCATGCTCTTTAGACGAGAGTCTGTTGACTTTTGTTCTTTAATGGAAATAGCTGCTTGTTGAAAATAATCCAACGCTTGTGGCGCATCTCCCAGGTCACGGTAGACTCTTCCGGCATAATAATAGGCTTCGGGTAGGTGTTGTCGGTCATTATTCTTTTCATAATAATGTAGTACGACCTGTATCAGGCTGTCGGAGGTGTGGGAGATATAGGTTTTGTCGTCGGCTTTGATGCAGACAGGTAATAGTACATGCGAGTAGCCTTGGGGGCTTCGTTCATTTGCTCTGCAAGCGATGCCAGCAGCGAACGGGCACTGTCCGGACAAGCAGATGCCAGACTGTCCGCAGTCTGTAATAGGGAAGGGTAGGGACGCGGCGTACAGCTACCGAATAACCCTAAAACCAAGCAAAGCAATCCGAGCAGTTTTTTCATGTAATAATATAAAAATAGCCGTGCAATATTCGTGAAAAATATCGATATCTGCAAGCGGATGCGTGAAGTTTCACGGTGAAGGATGGCTGGTTTCACCGTATGTCGCTTATAAAGAGTGATTTGTAAGGGACGTGAAAGCGTGAAACTTGAAAAGAAAACCTTTTGAAGCGTGTGGGTATCTTTCATATCAGACTACCTGTTTCAGTTCCGTAAAGTGGCACTTTAGCACGCTAAAGAGGGACTTTACGGAGCTGAAGTTCATAGTTGTCTGCATGGAGATGTTAAAAGCGTTCTTTTCCCCAAAGCGCCTGCATCCGTTCCTTATGTTTGGCTTCCGCTGCATTCTCCTGTGGATGCCAGATGCTGTGGTCTTTCAGTTCGTCGGGGAGGTACTGCTGGCGTACGAAGTGGCCCGGATAGTCGTGGGCGTACTTGTAATCTTCGCCATAGCCCAGCTGTTTCATCAGTTTGGTGGGGGCATTGCGCAGATGAAGGGGAACAGGCAGGTTGCCGGTCTGTCGAACCAGCTCCAGGGCGTCGTTGATGGCCATGTAGGCTGAGTTGCTCTTGGGGCTGGTGGCAAGATAAATGGTGGTTTCGGCCAAGGGAATACGGCCTTCGGGCCATCCTACCTTCATCACGGCGTCAAAGCAGGCGTTGGCCAAGAGCAGGGCGTTGGGGTTGGCCAGTCCGATGTCTTCCGAAGCGGAGATGACCAGGCGGCGAGCAATGAAAGCGGGGTCTTCGCCGCCTTCCACCATGCGGGCCAGCCAGTAGATGGCTCCGTCGGGGTCGCTGCCACGGATGGATTTGATAAAGGCAGAGATGATGTCGTAGTGCATCTCGCCGTCCTTGTCGTAAGCCAGCGGGTTTTGTTGCAGGCGTTCGGTCACCATGTCGTCGGTGATGACGACTGTGTCGTCTGTCTCCGACTCGACAACCAGTTCCAATATGTTGAGCAACTTACGGGCGTCTCCTCCGCTGTAGCGCAACATGGCGGTAGTTTCCTTCAGCTCGATGTGACGTTCACGCAGGATATGGTCGGTTGTCAGTGCCCGCTGAAGCAGTTCCAGCAGGTCTTCCTTTTCGAGAGACTTCAATACATAAATCTGGCAGCGCGATAGCAAAGGGCGGATGACTTCGAACGAGGGATTTTCTGTGGTGGCGCCGATCAGTGTCACGATGCCCTGTTCGACAGCACCCAGCAGCGAGTCCTGCTGCGACTTGCTGAAACGGTGGATTTCGTCAATGAAAAGGATGGGATTGGCTTGGGAAAAGAACCGGTTGTTCTTGGCACGGTCGATCACGTCGCGCACGTCTTTTACGCCGCTGGTCACGGCGCTCAGCGTATAGAACGGGGTTTCCAGCTTGTTGGCAATGATTTGTGCCAGTGTCGTCTTACCCACTCCCGGAGGTCCCCACAGGATGAAGGAGGAGATGCGTCCTGCATCGATCATCTTGCGGAGCACTGCTCCCGGTCCGACCAGATGTTTCTGGCCGATGTATTCGTCTAATGTCTTGGGCCGAAGCCTTTCTGCCAGTGGTTGCACGTTTGTTTTATGGATTAAAATATCATCAGAATCATGAAGCGGATACCGTCTTTCTTCACGCCGGGAATGTCGGTGTAGGTGAGACGCCGCACGTATTCGATGTGCAGCAACTTGAAGATGTTATAGATACCTACACTGGCCTCCACGTAGGGTGTTTTTCCCATGACGTAGCTGGTAGGCATACCGTTGCGGGTCGGGAAGAGGAAGAGGTCGGGATCGTTGCTCTTGTACGGATTGTTCTTATCGGTCAGTGTACCCCACAAGCCACGGATGCGGAACATCTCACGCCATTTCAGTTTCTTTAGCAACGGGATGCGGTTGAAGAGCTTGCCGTTCATGTCGTAACTCAGCGCCAGCGAGCCGTAGCGGTCATTCAGAAACTCCATGTTGTTGATGAGTGAGAACGATTCGTTGTGCTGGGTGATGTATGACAGGTTGGCCATGGGCAGGTTCAGGAACGGGAATGGTACCTTGTTCCACTGGGCACCCGCACGGGCTGTGATGTCGATCTTTCCCCAAGAACCGAACCAGAAACGTTTGCGCAGGCCTATTTCCGTGAGGTTGAAGTTGTATTCACCTCCCAATATGCCTTTGAAGCCGATTGTGTGCGAGAGGGTGAACTGAGGAGCATCCAGCGATACGGGTACACGACGCTGCTTGGTATTGACAAATGTTTCGCCCGGGGCATAACGCAGGGTTACACCCAGTTCGGTAGTGGTGATATCATGGACCAGCGTATTGTTTTCGCCCAATACACCGGGAGTCTCACCGTCGTTGCGCCAGTATTGCAGGATGCCGGCCGGCTGGTCGTTGCGGTGGCGTAGCATGGCTTTGACGGAAAAACCGGTATTTGTTTCCAATTCGTAATTGAGGGTAGCGTCACGGATATAGGACATCTGGTCGACGGTTGTCCATTTCCAGCCTACGAACATGTTATCCTTGTCTGTCTCCAGGTATTTGTCCATAGGCGACATGACATCGTAGGTGTATTTGAAAGACAGATAGTGTTTAGGAAACTCCCACAACACATATTCGCGTTTGTTGAACGAATAGGCCACCTGGCCGGAGTAGAACCACTTCTTGTCACGTGTACCATACGCACCATATCCACTGAAGTTCCAGTGGGGATGCAGATTACCGGTTGTCATACCACTGAGACGGAAACGGGCTCCGTTCACGTAGTTGCTGGTGATGATGGTATTGATAGGGCCGAAGTCAAACTTACTGGGATGGTCTTTACTACCGGTTTCCACGAAGTTCTCGATCAGTGCCTTGGCGCCGAAGATGATGATTTTGAATCCCGGTATCTGTTCGATACGGTTCATGAAGAGGTCCATGGTACTCTCTTTCTTGGTGAGGGGGACCTGACGCACTTCTGCCCAATACTCGTCGCTCTTGGCCAGCATGTTGGCCTCTTTGATAACTTTTCCTTTCAGGCGGAAGAGACGGGGTTCTATTTCGTCAAAGTTGTACTTTGAGTATTTAGTTGTGCGTTGTACTTCCAATCCCTGTATACCTTTCATTAAGGCCAGTTCTACGGTCATATCGTCGTCGGTCAGTACCCAATTGCTGTCGGGCAGTTGTTCGAACTGTTGTACGATGTCCAGACTTTCAACGAAGTTTACGCCTGTTTTTTTAGGCAGGTTCATGGTACATTTTTTTACGGCATAGGTCGAGTCTTTCACTACATACAAATGGCCTGTAAAGCCGAAGTCCTGCGAATTGTTGGGGACGAACGTCAGGTGTACACATTCATGCTGGTCTACCATGAGTGTATCCATCAGGTAATATCTGTAGAACGAGATGGCTCCTCGCCCGATGGGGCTTACGAAGCGGCGTTGCAGCAGGCGGATATCGTCGTCGTAGATATTGACGTCTGAGAAAACATCGTTCAGGATCGTACCCAGCATGTCGCCCGTACTGAAGAATTCTTCAATACCCGTCGAGTTCATACCTTCGATGATGGTTTTCTCGCTGCGTGGATCCTTGCGGTAGATGGTTCGCGAAGCTGTCTCCTTGATGGAGATGGGCAATATCTGCTTGCCGGTTTTAGGCGATGTTTCTACCTGATCTTTGAAAAAGGAGAATTTCTTGTACAGTCCTTTTTCCATCTTTTCGGGGGTGACATCGTTTAGCGACATCTTCATCTTTTCGTACTTCTGGTATTGGTAGAAGTCGTTTTCTTCCAGTTTCAGCTGCTTCTTGTGTTCGATGACTTTACGCATAAAGTCCACAGCCGGATTGTTCTTACGGGAGTATTTTTCTCTTTTGGGTTTGACTACTACTTCGGACAACATGATGTCGTCGGGCGACATTTTGACATTCAGTACTTTCTGTCCGGGTTTGATCTTGACTTTCTTGGTGACGTAACCGATTGTAGAGAAGGTCAGTTCGTCCCATCCCTTGCGGGTCTCTACCTTGTATTCTCCGTCTCCGTTGGTAATGGCTCCCACGCCTTTGCCTTCGTACTGGACAGTGACATACAACAAGGGTTCGTTGGTGATTGAATCTGTAACGGTACCTCTGATTTGGGCGGATGCTCCGGCTGAATGAACGAAAAGGAGCACTATCAGAAGAATGAGAGTTGTATATAATTGCTTCATATCTATCATAATCGAACTGCAAAGTTAGTAATTTGCAAGCAAATAAGAAGCAAATTTTGATTATTTGGGAATTGAGAACTAAAAATATGGAAAAATTGAAAACTATTATTTAGTTTTCATCCTCTTCTTAGTCCTCAATTCCGGACAGGTATAGTTTGTTATTTTGTAAGCAGGACTTGTACGATACGTTCTGCCGTACGGCCGTCCCAACGTTCGGGTAGGGTACTGTGCTTCCAGTCGCCTTTTAGCATTTTTTCCAGTGAGGCCGAAAGGGCAAACGTGTTTTCACCTACCAGTTCGTTGGTTCCGATACGCCAAGTTTCAGGGTGTTCGGCATACGTATTCAGCGTGATGCAGGGTACGTCGAGGAAGGTGGCTTCTTCGGCGATGTTGCCCGAGTCGGTCACAATGCCCTGTGCCTGGTTGATGAGGAACCCGAAGTGCAGATAGCTTTGCGGCGGCAGGATGTGCAGGTTTGGGGCACTGATGCCAGTGGCTTGAATGGCTTGCTGTACGTATGGGTGCAGGGGGGCTACGACAGGAACCCCGCCGGCTCTGTCGAGAATTGTTTGTAGCAGGGACTGGAGGACCTGGCGCTGTTGCAGCAGCTCGTGTCGGTTCAGTGTGAGCAGCAGGTAGCAGCCTTTCTTCAGACCGAGCGTAGAGAACCACAAGGGCTGGAGCAGGCGGTGGCGGTTGTAGCGGATGGTGTCCATCAGGATATTGCCAACGTAGTGGATGTACTCCGGTATCATGCCTTCCTGGTTCAGGTTGCGGTTGGCGGCCATACTGGCTGCAAACAGGTAGTCGGAGATGGCATCGACGATGGTGCGGTTCACTTCACGCGGCATGTTCATGTCGAACGAACGGGTACCTGCAATGACATGTGCCACCTTCAGTCCGCGCTTCTTGGCTACAATGGCGCAGCTCATGGTGGCGGTCATATCGTCCACTACCAGCACTGTCTGTGCCGGGTGGGCGTTCAACTCTTTTTCAAAGGCCAGCATGATGTCGGCCGTCACTTGCGAATGGTCGTTGCCCGTGACACCCAGATAGGAGTCGGGCTTCTTCATGGCGAGGTCGGAGAAGAGGGAGGCTTCCAGTGCCGGATCGTTCTCCGGGCCGGTATATACTACGCGATAACTGATGTCCTGACCGGCTTCGCGTGCGGCATCGATGGCACGGCACAGGGGGGCTATTTTCATAAAATTGGGGCGTGCGCCCGCTACAATCGTTATTTTCATGAGTCGAACCTTTTAAATCTTTCACAAAAGTACGTTTTCTAATGGAATTTTATTCGTTACTTTGCAGGAAATTTCATCTATATGCCTACATTTGTTCAGATACTCGATTTTGTGGGGACGTTTGCTTTTGCGATCAGTGGCATTCGTCTGGCATCGGCCAAACGGTTTGATTGGTTTGGCGCATACGTGGTTGGTTTTGCTACGGCCGTGGGTGGCGGTACGTTGCGCGATTTGTTGCTTGACGTGACTCCGGGCTGGATGACCGATCCTATTTATCTTATATGTACAGGACTTGCGTTGGTTTTTGTGACCATGTTTGGCAAGCATCTCATTCACCTGAACAATACGTTTTTCTTTTTCGATACCATCGGTCTGGCTCTGTTCACGGTCGTAGGTGTAGGGAAGAGTCTGTCCTTGGGCTATCCTTTTTGGGTGGCTATCATCATGGGTAGTATGACGGGTGCGGCAGGCGGCGTTATTCGCGATGTGTTTATTAATGAGATTCCGCTGATATTCCGTAAAGAAATCTATGCGATGGCTTGTGTGGTAGGTGGATTGGTCTACTGGGTGTGCGCGTTGGCACAGATGGACGACTACATCTGCCAGATAGCTTGTGGAGTGGTGGTCTTTCTGACACGTATTCTGGCAGTGAAGTATAAGATATGCCTGCCGACCTTGTCGGGACACGCTTAAAAGACGGACTGGTTACAGGTTATAAGTAGAAAAACAGATACGGACGATGTGATGCTCAGTTTTCACATCGTCCGTATCTGTTTTTCTTTCTGTTCTGATGAAGTGCTTTCTGAGGGTCTGACGAAGTGCTTCGTCACCCTCTCATGCAGTGCTTTGTTACCCCCTGAGGAAGCACTTCGTGAGGTGCCATGCAGTGCTTTCTCAGTGGGGCATAATACGGGTCGTTTTGGTTAGAACAGCGTATCTTTCGTGTTAAACAGTTTGTTGTCGTTCAGTTTGACTACTTTTCCGTATTTCTCCAGCTTCTTCAGGTCTATCATCTTGGGGTTACCCATGATGGCGATTGCATAGGGTTTGCCTTTGATGTTCGTCTCGTAGAACTTTACGATGTCGTCGAAGGTCAGTGCATCGATTTGCGGCAACTGTTCCTTGGCAGGATCTTCAGTATAGCCTTGGTAACCGAGGTTAACCAGATACATCGCCTTGCTGCGGAAGTCGGGATGGTTGGTCAAGGCCGACTGGCGCAGATAACTCTTGATGTTGTCGATGCGGTCGGCATTCTTCGGCATGTCGTTGATGAGGCCCATGAACACGTCGATGGCGTCGTTGGCCTTGTCGTTCTGCGTACCGATGCTGCCGTACAGGTAGCTGGCTTTGCCGGCAATGCCTTGTGTGGCTGCGTAGGCGTAAGCCGTATAGGCCATGGAACGTTTCTCGCGGATTTCGTTCAATACCAGTCCGGTGAAGTCCAGACCGAAGTATTGGTTGAAGGCATCGCGCAGCACGTCATCCTTCTTGTCGGCTGTCTGCATCGGCAGGTAGAAGTGGATCTGTGCCTGTTCGGCGTCGTTGTTGGGCAGGAAGTAGATGGTATTTTCACTTACAGCTTGCATCGGTTTCACGCGCGGCGATTCAGACGGGCGCTCATTGGCTACGAGCGGGAGGTTCTGGCTCAGGATGCTGTAGACGTTGTCGAAGGGCAGGGTACCGGTATAGAAAATTTTCGATTCGAAATTGGATGCGCGGTTGATGTCACCCGTCAGTTCGGAGATCTGCAGTTCGAGCACTTCTTTGTCCGTCAGTTCGTCGATGTAGTCCGACTTGTCACCGTAGAGCAGATACTGGCGCAAAGCTTCGTTCAGCGTGCTGACGTTTTCCTTGCGTTGCTGACGTGTACTCAGGATGTTACCTTTCAGTTGTGCCAGCTGTTTGTCGTCCAGTTTGGGCATCAGAATTTGGCGGGAGAGGAGCTGGCAGGCCTGGGGCAAGGTTTCTTCAAATCCTTCCATGACGATGGTCAGGTAGTTGGAGCTGGCCGATACGTAGCAGGTAGCATTCAGTTTGCTGAGTTCCTCCTTCAGCTGCTGCGGTTCGTAGAGTCCCATCACGCCGGCATTGTTCATCAGGCTGGCGGCTACGTCGAGTTTGGGGAATTCTTCGGTTCCGGCTCCGTACTGCAGGACGAGCTGGAAGATGTTGTTTTCCTTGTTTGGCGTGTAGTACATCTTGGAACGGTCGTTCAGTTGTTTTACCTGTACGTCGCTAAAGTCAATCAGGTTTTCAGCTACATGACCGATAGGCAGGCTCTTGAATTGCAGGGCGTAGAGCGACTGCTGGCCTACGGGCGGTTCCACGGGCTTGTAGTTGGGCTTGGCTATTTTCTCACCCTTCTTGGCCTTGCCCTGTTCGATGTAGAGGGCCAGGTAGTTTTTAGACAGATATTGTTTGGCTACACGCTTTACGTCGTCGTTTGTTACAGCCATGATCTTGTCCTTGTAGTTTAAGATTTCGCCCAGGTCCTGTTCATTGTAGAAAGCATTCATCAGAATCATGGCTTTCTGCTCGTTTTTCTCCATGGCCAGGTCGAACTGGCGGCACATTTCCGCCTTGATGGCATTGATTTTCCAATCTTCGAACTCACCGTTGGCTATCTTCTCGATAGCTTCCAGAGCTTTTTTCTCGGCGCTTTTGTTCGATTCGAAGCGGCGTTGGTTTTCATCGTAAAGCGGTATGCTTACTACGACCGAGCGTCCTTGTTCACGGAAAGTCTGTGCGTAAGCTCCGGCACTGGTTAGTTCGCCGTCCAATACCAGCTTGTCCAATGCACCCGTCTGGCTGCCGTTGCTCAGCAGAGAGAGGGCGATGTCCAGTGCATCCTCGTCGGGATGTCCGGCCGGTACGCCGTTGAACACCATGGCCACCTGCGGATAGTAGCCCACCTTTTCAGTGTATTGTTTGCGTCCCTGGATGTTCATGTCCGTGTAGGTTTTGCGTACGGGCATCGGCTTTTTGGCCAGACGGCCAAAGGTGCCGGCGATGCGGCCGGCTACCTGCTGGGCGTTAATGTTGCCGACCAGCACGAGTACCATGTTTTCGGGTACGTACCAAGTGTCGTAGAATTCGATAAGCTTGCTCAGCTGCGGGTTCTTCAGATGCTCGGGCAGGCCGATGATGTCGCGCGAATAAGGGTGTCCTTCGAATGCCTTGCTCATGAAAAAGCTGCTGACAGCCTGATTGGGATTGTCTTGTGCGCGGTTGTACTCTTCGTACACGTTCTCCAGTTCGGGTTGGAAAGAACGGAACACGGGATGGATGAAGCGTTGTGAAGAGATTTCGAGCCACTTGTTTATCTGATAAGCTGGGAAGGAGCTGTGATAGAACGTATAGTCGTAGCTTGTTGCTGCATTCACGCCTTTGGCACCGATACTTTCCATCAGACTGGAATATTCGGTTGGCAGGCTGATCTTGCCAGCCTTCAGAGTGAGTTCGTTGATTTCCTGGTTCAGGGCATCTTTCTTTACCGGATCGGTCTCGGCAGCCCGCTGGTCATACTTGGCGATGATTTCCTTGTAGATAGGCTCTTCTTCCGTCCAGTTGAGGGCACCGATATTGTCTGTTCCCTTGAACATGACGTGCTCCAGGTAATGGGCAAGTCCGGTGTATTCTTCCGGCTCGTTGATGGAGCCGGCGCGTACACCAACCAGTCCGAACACGTCCGACTTGGATGCGTCTTCCCATATATATACGGAAAGACCATTTTTCAGTTTGAATGCTTTCAGCCCCTGACTAAAGGCTGGCATGGCTATGACGGCAATGGCCAGACATAGTAGCATTTTCAGTTTCATGACTCTCATAACTTTACATTTTTTCGATTGATGTGTTTTTGTTGGTTAATCAGTCTACAAAACTATAAAAAAATCACATTTATTTGTCTTTTTACTTCCGAAATTATCGTATTTCTAAAGTGGTTTGGAACCGGATAATTGGGGTAAATGTGACAATATGATATATAACATATCTTTTGATATGAATATTTTTGGTATTTATATGCCGATATGTCAATTAAAACTGCTATATTTGTATATGTTAAGTTAACCCAAAGAAAAAGAATCACTAATACCTGACTACAATGAAAAAAGAAATTAAGTTCAGTCTCGTCTACAGAGACATGTGGCAATCCTCCGGAAAGTATCAACCAAGAGTGGACCAACTGGTTCGCATTGCTCCATTGATTGTCGAGATGGGCTGTTTTGCAAGAGTGGAAACCAATGGCGGAGCTTTCGAGCAGGTGAATCTGCTTTATGGTGAAAATCCGAACAAAGCCGTGCGCGCTTTTACCAAGCCTTTCCATGAAGCTGGAATCCAAACCCACATGCTGGACCGTGGACTGAACGCCTTGCGTATGTATCCTGTGCCAGCTGATGTGCGCCGCCTGATGTATAAAGTAAAGCACGCACAGGGTGTAGACATTACCCGTATCTTCTGCGGATTGAACGAAACTCGCAATATCATTCCTTCCATTCAATATGCTTTGGAGGCAGGTATGATACCACAGGCTACACTCTGTATCACCTATTCGCCGGTTCATACCGTAGAATATTATACCGAAATTGCCGATAAGCTGATTGAAGCGGGTGCGCCTGAAATCTGCCTGAAAGATATGGCCGGTATTGGCCGCCCGGGCATGTTGGGACGTCTGACCAAAGCTATCAAGGAGCGGCATCCCGAGGTTGTTATCCAGTATCACGGTCATAGCGGTCCGGGCCTGTCGATGGCTTCTATCCTCGAAGTATGTGAAAACGGTGCTGATATTATCGACGTGGCTATGGAGCCGATGTCGTGGGGTAAGGTACATCCTGACGTGATTTCTGTGCAGGCCATGTTGAAGGATAAGGGTTTCCAGGTGCCCGAAATTAACATGAAAGCCTATATGAAGGCACGTGCCATGACGCAGGAATTTATCGATGACTTCTTGGGCTATTTTATGGATCCTACCAATAAACATATGTCTTCCCTTTTGTTGAAGTGTGGATTGCCGGGTGGCATGATGGGTTCGATGATGGCCGACTTGAAGGGAGTGCATTCAGGTATCAACATGATTTTGAAGAGTAAGAATCAGTCGCCCATGAGCATTGACGATCTGTTGGTGATGCTGTTCGATGAAGTGGAATACGTATGGCCTAAATTAGGCTATCCTCCGTTGGTTACTCCGTTCAGCCAGTATGTCAAGAATGTGGCGCTGATGAACGTGATGCAGCTTGTTAAAGGTGAAGAGCGCTGGACGATGATTGACAACCACACTTGGGACATGATTCTTGGTAAGAGTGGACGTCTGCCAGGAGCACTGGCGCCTGAGATTGTGGAACTGGCTAAAGAGAAAGGTTATGAATTTGTGGATACCGATCCGCAGGCCAACTACCCTGATGCTTTGGATCAGTATCGCAAAGAAATGGATGAAAACGGTTGGGAATATGGCGAAGACGATGAAGAATTGTTTGAACTGGCTATGCATGACCGTCAGTACCGTGACTATAAATCGGGCGTTGCCAAGAAGCGTTTCGAAGAAGAGCTGATGCGTGCCAAAGACGCAGCTTTGTCTAAGGGAGTTGTATCGGAAGAGGAAGTGAAGAAACTGAAGCGCGCTAAAGCAGATCCGGTGGTTGCACCCTCTAAGGGACAGGTTCTTTGGGAAGTTTCCGTAGATGGTCCTTCGTTGGCACCGTTTGTCGGACGCAAGTACCAGCACGATGAGGTATTTTGTTACATTTCTACTCCATGGGGTGAATATGAGAAAATATATACCGGATTTACGGGACGTGTTGTAGAAGTTTGCGCTCAACAGGGAGCTGTGGTCAACAAGGGCGATGTGATAGCCTATGTTCAGCGCAGTGATATTTTTGCATAATCTGTTGTTTCATGGTCGGTTATCGATAGGTGTTGGCATGTATTAGTTGTGCATGTGGTAAAAAGCTTGTAGATAGCAACAGATTGGGAGAGTGCATCAATGGGATGCACTCTCTTTTTATGTTTTAGAATGCTTCTGTCATGTTGAAGTAGAACAGCGTCTGGTTGTTTACTGTATTCTTGCCCAAATCCAGGCGGACATTCATACGAGGTTGCACTTCGATGCGAAGGCCGACACCGTAGTTAGGTAGTACACCTTCTATTTTAGTGGGAGTGGGGCCCATGAATCCACATCCACCCCATACTACGAAGCCCAGATGGTTGATTACGCGTTTCAACCAGGTCTCTTGATCGGTATTCAGCATCTGTCGGTATTCAGCCATCACGATGTGCGATGATTTGTCGCGATACTGTCCTTGATAATAGCCTCGGAGATCGAAAGGAGTACCTGTCAGGGAGTATTGTGTCAAGGGTATGTTGTCACCGAATACATTTTTGGTTTGAGCTGTCCAGGCGATAACCTTGCGTTTGCCTACCTCTTTGTATTGGCGGTAGTCCAATTCGAGACGATAGAAGTTGTGTTCACTTCCGAATATTTTGTGATACATCATTCCACGGAAATCCAGATAGATACCTTTATAGGCATTGGCTGGAACGTCTCGGCTATCGTATGTCAACAGGAAACCCAGACCGGAATTAAAGTTCTTGTATCCGTGGGCGGTTCCGCCTGCTTCCTGGTATGACTGGTTTTCTACCAAGCCTTTAGCAGGTTTGGTGAAATGATCGTAGTTGATGTCAATCTGTGGACCTGCGAAGAAATCGCTTTCACCCAGTCGGAACAGGAACCAGGGATTGATCTGTACGCCGCTGTACCGGTATTGGCTGGTTGAGTCGCTTCGAATGTAGTCTCTGTTGGTCGTATAGCCGATATCGTAATAATTTTCCACCGTGTTTTTGTAACTGAACTTACCAAAAAGACGGAAACGGTCGTGTTTAAAGAATAATTGTGGCTTGGAGAATATGTTGATTCCTCCATCGAACATGAAGGCCAGGGCTATTGGTACCACCGACCGTTTCAGGGTTGTGTCTTGAGGATTCAGGCTGAATGTCATCAAGGCACTTCCGCCTACCAGCAGGCCAAAGTCCGGTGAGTAGCTCGGGCCGCCGAGGATGTTATAGTGGAAATTACGGTTCGCTTTCTTGAGCTTTCGCAATTCTTTCTTGCTGAGGGTCGGGGTACTGTCGTTAACGGCTGCCGTATCGTTCTGTTGTTGTGCCTGTACGCCGGTCGCCACTAGCGTAAACAGAAGCAGAATGGTTATTAAATTCTTCATACTTGTTGGAAATGTGATGCAAAGGTACTAAAAATCTCAGAAATAGTTAATATCTTTGTCATTGTTAACATTGTAATTTAAATTGTATTGCTACAGATGAAAAAACAAATGATTTCTGTGATTGTTCTGTGTGCAGGCCTGTTAAGTGTACAGGCTCAGGACAAGAATGGTGGTATCAGCCCGGAAATGCTGGGACAGATACGCCAGAGCTATCAAGATACGGCTTCTGATAAAGCCTTGCGTAATGCCATCGGCAGTAACAGCATCAAGTCTTTAACTCTGAATCAGGAGAAGCAGGTAGGGATTGATACAGATTTCTCTGTTAAAGTGGAGTCTAAGGGGATTACCGACCAGCAGTCGTCAGGACGCTGCTGGCTTTTTACGGGGCTGAACGTGATGCGCGCCAAGGCCATTGCACGTTTCGGCCTGCCGGGATTGGAATTCTCGCAAACGTATTCGTTTTTCTGGGATCAGCTGGAGAAGTCCAATCTGTTCTTGCAGGGTATTATTGATACGGCTGAAAAGCCGATGAACGACCAAACGGTAGAGTGGCTCTTCAAACATCCTTTGAGCGATG
>UMDC01051525.1_pt1 | contig 26095 bp, 18 predicted proteins | sample 1964391 | NCBI WGS metagenome assembly UMDC01 (sample SAMEA4835984, study PRJEB28245) | human gut metagenome | biome: gut microbiome; material: fecal sample | place: Denmark | collected 2008 | reverse complement strand
GCTTTAGCACATCTGTCAAAAATATAAAAGGATACAAGAAACAAGAGTTACCTTACGAAGTCAACCACCCATTTTCATAGCAACAGAAGAAAAAAACGAGTTTTTTCAAAAAAAATCTCAATCCGACTCATCCTTTTTCTGAAGTTGTGTGTCTATTAAGAAAAAAGAGATAATTTTAAATGTTTAACCTGCTAAAAACACAATCGTATGAGCGGATAAATCAAAAGATACCATAAAAAGAAATAGCCGAAAAGCTCCTACCCTTTCCGGCTACAATTAAAGATTTCAAAAACATAGTTTTCAACACATCATTAATCTGTACAAAGATATGGAAGAAAAACACATGACTTCCTCAAATAGGAGTTATTTATTATTAACGAATAAAATACCTAGTTCCATGAAACTAACAGCATTATCGTTAATGCTTTCGCTTTCAGCATTTGCAGCCAACGCAGATGCCCAGCAAGTTTCCGTAACTGTCAGCAACGCGAAAGTCAAAACTGTATTAAACAGCATTTCAGATCAAACCGGACTTAGCCTGGCTTACAGCGCACAAGTAGTTGACCTGAATCGCAAAGTCTCCCTCAACTTCGTCAATACTGAAGTAAGCGAGGTATTAAATGCCATGTTCGGCAACACAGCCATCGGCTATGAAATCAAAGACGGGAAAATCTATCTGTTCAAAGCAGCCGAAAGAACAACTGCATTGGCCAATCAACAGAAGAAAATCATCACCGGTACTGTAGTTGATCCCAATGGAGAAGCCGTAATCGGAGCGAATGTCCTTGTCAAAGGAACCACCAACGGAACCATCACAGACATGGACGGTAAATTCTCTTTGGAAGTACCGGAAGGAGCGATGCTCTTGGTCTCTTATATTGGATATGGCGATTATGAAACGAAAGTGGGCAATCAGTCCAACCTTTCTATCACTTTGAAAGAAGATTCAAAGGCTTTGGATGAAGTCGTTGTAGTTGGATATGGTACAATGAAAAAGAAAGATTTAACAGGTGCCGTCGGAGCTGTCAAAGGAGAAAGTCTAGCAGCTCGTAAAACAACTCAACTATCTAATGCTTTACAAGGAGCTGTCGCAGGAGTAATGGTATCTAGAGAGAATGGATCACCTGGACAAACTGCTAATATAAAAGTAAGAGGTGTCACAACTATTGGAGATACAAATCCTCTTGTTATCATTGATGGAATTCCAGGAGACATTAATGACGTAAATCCTAATGATGTAGAAAGTATGTCTGTATTAAAAGATGCAGCCTCAGCTTCTATTTATGGATCTAGAGCTGCAGCTGGAGTTATTGTCATAACTACAAAACGTGGTAAAGAAAATAAGTTAGCATTAAATTATACTTTTGAATATGGAATGGAATTCAAAGCCGACAGTCCCAAAGGTGTCAGTCCTGAACGTTATATGGAAATGGTAAATGAAATGCGTTACAATGATAATCCTTCTGGTGGTTTGAATCAAAAATATGCACAAGATTTAATTGACAATTGGAGTATGTATCACGAAGAGAATCCAGATAAATATCCAATAACAGATTGGGATAAAGAATTTTTCCATAAAACTGCTCCTCGCCAAAGTCATATACTTTCTCTAACCGGTGGTAATGAAACAGTCAAAACAAATGCATCATTTACTTATGATAAAACTGATGCATTATACGATAATCATTATTATGAACGTTTTATGCTTCGCGTGAATAATGATTTTAAATTCAACAAATATATTGGAGCCAAATTAGATTTTAACTTTAAAAGAGCAAAAGAACATAAACCTAATTTCTCTAATTACATTGAACATGCAAGGCAGATGCCATCTATATATGCAGCGAAATGGAGTGATGGACGATATGCAGCAGATGCAGAAAGGACAACAAATCCTGTAGCAGCTATCAATGAATCTGGATTTATTGATAATTGGAATAATCAAGTAGGAGGTAGGTTCTCTTTGGATATAACACCAATTGATGGATTTACTATTTCTGGTATCATTTCTCCAACCTATAATTTTGAGAAAATAAAATCATTCAAAAAAGCCTTACCTTATACTTTACTAGATGATCCTAACACAATCGTAGGATATAGAGACAGTTGGAATACAACAAAATTAACGGAAAACAGAAATGACAATTACAATGTAACTATACAAGGAATAGCAAATTATATAAAGAGTTTTGCAAAACATAATTTAAATTTCATGTTAGGTTACGAATCATATTATGCTTTTTATGAAAATTTAATGGCCTCTAGGGATCAATATGAATTAGAGAATTATCCATATTTAGATTTAGGTCCTTTAGCTTTAAGAGATAATAGTGGTAGTGCAGAAGAAGTTGCTTATTGTTCTTGGTTTGGTCGTGCTATGTACAACTATGATAATCGATATTTAGTACAAGCAAACATTCGTTACGATGGTTCTTCTAGATTTCATAAAGATTATCGTTGGGGAGCTTTTCCTTCTTTCTCTGCAGGTTGGGTTATTAGCGAAGAAAACTTCTTAAAAGAGAAAGAAATAAATTGGCTATCTTATCTAAAACTTCGTGCTTCTTGGGGGACATTAGGAAACGAAAGAATCTATATTCCTAATACTACTAACCCTAATTACTACCCGTATCAAGCAGCTATAGATTTTAGTAATGTCCTATTCTTTCAAAATGGGAAACCGCTATCAATGTTATCTGCAGCTCAAACAATATATGCAATCCAAAATATATCATGGGAAACTACTCAATCTTTTGATATTGGTTTAGATGCTCAATTTTTAAGAGGTAGATTACGATTCAGTGGAGACTATTATAAAAAGAAAACTAAAGATATGCTATTAGCACTAGAAATTCCAGATTATGTAGGTTTTGACAATCCCCAAAAAAATACAGGAGATATGTACACAAATGGATATGACCTAGATTTAAGTTGGAATGATCAAATCGAAGACTGGAGATATGGTATCTCTGTTAATTTTTCCGATTTCGTATCTAAAATGGGTAATTTAGGAGGGACACAGTTTCTAGGCGACCAAGTAAAAATTGAAGGATCTGAATTCAACGAATGGTATGGCTATGTAAGTGATGGTTTATTCCTAACAGAAAAAGATCTGGAAGGACCTAAAATTAATAATAATGTAGGATTAGGAGATATTAAATATGTAGATATTTCTGGTCCAGATGGTAAACCAGATGGTAAAATATCACCTGAATACGATCGTGTTCTTTTAGGAGGTTCTCTCCCTAGATTTTTATTTGGAGGAAATATTAATTTAGGTTACAAAGACTTTGACTTTGCTATGGCTTTTCAAGGAGTAGGCAAACAAAATTCTAGATACTATATGTCTATGGTTAAACCTATTCATGGAGATTGGCAAAATGCACCAGCATTAATTGATGGGAAATATTGGAGTTCCCTAAATTCTGACGAACAAAATGCAAAAGCTATCTATCCTAGAATAAGTAGTGTTAATGCCTCTACTAATTATACAATGTCTGATTACTGGATGTTCAATGGAAGATACGTTAGATTAAAAAATATCACTATAGGATATACTCTTCCTCCATCTATTTCAGAAAAGATCTTAATCAAAAAAGCTAGAATATACATATCTGCAAATGATCTTTTTTGCATAAGTAAATATCCTCAAGGATGGGATCCTGAAATGAGCGAATTTGGATATCCTATAACCTCATCATTATTATTTGGTTTATCTGTCAATTTTTAATTTCAATAAATATGAAAACATTTCATCTCGTTACTATTATAAGTTTATTTTTATATTCTTGTAATGATTTAGACTTAGTCCCCTTATCTAAAGGGACTAATGAAAGCTGGTACTCCAGCGAAAAAGAAATCACAATGGCTATTAATAATTTATATAACCCTAGTTTTTGGACTCTTATAGGAGATAATTGGTCCGATAATGAAGCAACTAGAAACACGAACACGTCGTTTGTAAACGGTACATTTAATGGGCAAGATGGATCTGCAGAAACAGTATGGTCCAATAGGTACAAAGCTATTGCGCGAGCCAATATAATATTAGAACATTTAAACAATGTACAAGAAGATATCATTTCTAGTTCAGAAAAGGAAAGCTTAAAGGCAGAAGCTTTATTTGTTAGAGCCTCTTGTTATGCCACCTTAGTCACATTATATGGAGATGTCCCTTTTGTTACGAATTCAATTGATATCGATGAGGCTTTCAATATTGGAAGAACAGCCAAAGATGAAATTGTACAACAAATATATAATGACTACAATGAAGCCATTGCGATATTACCTATATCAACAGGACAAGTACAACGTGCAACAAAAGGTGCAGCTTTAGCTTTAAAAGCTCGTTTTGCTTTATACAATCAAGATTGGCAGATTGCTGCTGATGCTGCTAAAGAATGTATTTCTCTTAACTGTTATAAATTATATCCGTCATTTAAAGATTTATTTTTACCAGGTATTCATAATACAGAAGAATCTATTTTTGCTCTACCCAGATCTATTGCAGACAATGTTTCAATTTATATGATTGAATACATGCCTAGAAATCAAGGAGGTTGGGCTTCTGCGACTCCGACATGGGACTTATTAGCCTCATTTACCTGTACAGATGGATTGCCTATAGATGAATCACCTTTATTCGATCCACATGACCCTTTTAAAAATAGAGACCCTCGATGTAACGAAACAATCGTACCATTTAATTCTGAATTTCTAGGTTTCACCTATACACCACATCCTGATTCCGTTGAAGTTTTAAATCACTCTACAGGATCAATGCAAACGAACAATGATACCAAAGCCGTAACCCAACACGCTTCTTATAATGGCTTATTATGGAAAAAAGGCATAGATGAATCATGTCTGCTAAATGGAAATAAAATTGACCCAGATAATATCATTATTCGCTATGCTGATGTTTTATTAATTTATGCAGAAGCAAAAATAGAGCTAAACCAAATTGATGAATCTGTTTTAAATGCAATAAACCAAGTAAGAGCTAGAGCTTATGGTGTAAACATTGATCAGACATCTCAATATCCTGCCATTACAGAAACTTCTCAACAAAAACTTAGAAGTATTTTAAGGATGGAAAGAAGAATGGAATTTGCCAAAGAAGGAACTAGATATTTTGACTTAATTCGTTGGAGAATTGCAGAAAAAGTTCTAAAAATGAAGAACTATGGACTTTTATATCCAGCCGATTTATTGATAGATAAAGTTACAAGTAAAGGAAACTGGTTTTGGGCTTCAGCACCTGATATTGATGAAAATGGAATAGCAGACTTTAGTAAAATGGAAAAAACAGGATTAATAAATCCACTATCACAACGAGCATTTAATGAACGTCAGTATTTGTGGCCTATACCAACTAAAGAAATATTAATCAACAGTAACATCACACAAAATCCAGGTTATTAAACAGATCAAGATGTGCCAAATATTTAAATTTGGCACATCTAATCATAAAAATTACATATATGAAATTTTTCTTCATCATATTTTTAACATTTATCATCACATCAACATATGCAGATAATAAATGGTTACAACATTACAATCCTGTTTGGACAACACAAAGTCGTAATTCATCTGAATCCATGCCTTGTGGCGGTGGAGATATTGGTATGAATGTATGGGTTGAAAATGATGAGGTCTTATTCTACATTTCTCGTTCTGGGATATTTGATGAAAATAATGTATTTCCAAAACTAGGTAGAGTTCGATTGTCTTTTTCTCCAAATCCATTTAAAGGCGCAAGTTTTCAACAAGAATTAAAATTAGAAAAAGGATATATAGAAATCCAAGCTAAAAAAGGTAATCAACACACAACTATACAACTTTGGGCAAACATTTATACCCCTGTTATAGAGGTTTCTGTTCAATCAAGTCAAGAGTTAGTATTCTATGCAACATATGAAAATTGGAGACATGAACCTCTCGTGTGGAATTTACCAGGACAAGAACGAGCTAGTATTGCTTTCAGAGATGCTCCCATGAAAGCTGTTATTCAACCTGATAGTATAATGTTCCATGATCAAGGAGTTTTATGGTACCACCAAAATCAAAAATGGACTTTATTTGATATAACAGTCAATCAAGAAGCATTAGCTAGAATAAAAGATAAATTATGGAATCCGCTGAAGTATCTTACATTCGGCGGTTATATGGAAGGAAAAGATTTGGTAAAAGACCAAATAATTAGAGGACATTATATTGATACACCGTACCAAGGATTCCGCTTAAAATCTAAAAGACCCCAAAAAAAACATTTGCTAAATATTTATTGTCATACAGAACAAACTCCCAATATAACTACATGGAAAAGTCATCTATTTCAATTACAGAACTCTTTTATTGCAAAAGCAAATATGGAAAAAGAGCAAAGTCAAAAATGGTGGCAAGATTTCTGGAACAGAAGTCATATTATTATAAATCCAGATTCTGCAACTAAAGAATCTCAATCCTGGCAAGTTGGACGTAACTATCAGTTATTCCGTTATCAATTAGGATGTAACGCATACGGAAAATCTCCAACTAAATTCAATGGTGGATTATTTACTTTCGATCCATCACTAGTTGATCCTAAATATCCTTTCACACCTGATCATCGAGATTGGGGCGGAGGAACTCATACAGCACAAAATCAAAGACTTGTTTATTGGCCTATGTTAAAAAATGGAGACACAGATTTACTAGAATCTCAATTAAACTTTTACTTGAATGCTTTACCTAATGCCGAAGCACGAGTTAAACATTATTGGGGACACGAAGGTGCTTGCTTTACAGAACAAATTGAATGGTTCGGATTGCCCATGGTCGCTTCATATGGATGGAATCGGCCTCCTTTTTTACATCCCGGCATTCAAGACAACATGTGGATTGACTATGAATGGGATACTGTTTTAGAATTCTGTAAAATGGCTCTTGATATGTATTTCTATACACAAAAAGATATTAATAAGTATATACCTTTAATTGAGAAATGTCTTTTATTTTTTGACAAGCATTATCAGTATTTAGCAGCTCAACGAAGCAGAACATTCTTAGATGGAAATGGTAAACTTATTTTATATCCGTCTACCGGCTGTGAGACATACAAAATGGCATATAATGCATCTAATACCATTGCTGCCTTAAAAAGTGTAACAACTAGTTTATTAAATCTCCCCGATAACTATCTAACACAAGAAAAACGAAAGTATTGGAAAGAGTTTCTAAATCGCATACCCGAGATTCCATTAAGAGAATGTAACGGACATATTACAATTGCCCCAGCTGTTACTTGGCAACGTATAAACAATATTGAAATACCCCAATTGTATCCAGTTTTTCCTTGGGGACTATACGGAATTGGTTTACCAAATTTAGACATTGCAATAAATACATGGAAATACGGAGTAGATACACCCGAGCAAAAACATTATATCAGTTGGCATCAAGATGCAATTTTTTGTGCCCGACTAGGACTAACTGAAGAAGCAAAAAGTATCACACTAAAAAAAATGACAGATTCAAATCGAAGATTTCCAACATTTTGGGGACCTGGGCATGATTGGGTTCCTGATCACAACTGGGGAGGTTCTGGAATGATTGGTGTACAAGAAATGCTATTGCAAAGCGTAGGAGATAAAATATACCTTTTTCCTGCATGGCCTCAAGAATGGGATGTGGATTTTAAACTGCATGCACCCCACAATACCATCATTGAGTGCCACTTAGAAAAAGGTAATATTAACTACTTAAAAGTAACACCTAAAGAACGAGAAAAAGATATTATATTAATTCTAGGGAGGAAATAAAATGATTTATACTTTATTTATAATTATGTTCACTAGCATAATCTTTCAATCTTGCAGCCAACCGATGGAACCCGGTAAAGATTATGCCTTTGCTGATATTATTCAGCCAATACCTATAACCAATATACAAAAAGACTCAGCTTGGAATATCTGGTGTGGAAGTATGGTAAAAGGTTATGATAATAAATATCATTTATATTATTCTCGTTGGCCAAGAAGTTGTGGCCATGAAGCTTGGATCTCTCATTCAGAAATCGCTTACGCTGTCTCGGATACTCCCGATGGTCCTTATCAATTTGTGAATGTATCAATTCCTGCTTATGCAGAAAAAGGTTGGGACAATGCAACCAGTCATAATCCTTATATAATTCAATACAATAATAAATATTATTTATATTATGCAGGAACAACAGGGAACTTAGTAAACAGCGATCATAAAATAGCTGCATATGGGGCAGAATGGTGGGAAAGAAGGAATACACAACGAATTGGAGTTGCAGTTGCAGATAATCCACAAGGGCCATGGAAACGATTTAATACTCCGGTTCTTTCTGTAAGTAGTGATTCTACAGCATTTGATGCTCTCTGTGTAACTAATCCTGCAATCTGTATTGGTAGAAACAACAAAATAGTTATGGTATATAAAGCCGTATCTAAAAATGGGACCCAGTCAGGTGGAGTTGTCCGATTCAGTGTTGCCTTTGCAGACTCTCCTACCGGTCCTTTCATCAAAACAAATCAATTAATTTTTCAACCAGAAAAAGAATCAGAACAGATGGTTGCTGAAGATCCTTTTATTTGGTTTGACAAAAAAAGAGATAAATATTATGCTATTGTACGCGATGTTGTTGGCCAATTTACAGGAGAAGATAGTGGTGGACTCGCATTATTACAATCAAAGGATGCCATCCATTGGACAAAAACGAAGCGTCCTAAAGTACTTCCCGTCACATTACAATGGGAAAATGGAACTTTATATCATGCAAAAGAAGATCATGTAGAACGTCCTTTCCTATATTTTAATGAGAAAGGAATACCCGAATTATTATTCGGAGCTTTTAGCATTCACCGAAATGGAATACATAGAGAACACAGCTTCAATGGAAGAATCCCATTAAAATTTAAATCCAATAGTTATTAACTATCAAAACACATCTACACATGAACAAATTGCTCAATTTAATAATATTAACTTTTCTATCTTTGAATATACATTCTTTTGAATCAGAAAAGATATTTAAAGTAGACAATAATTACTTAAGAAAATATGATATTGTTTATTTAGATCCCGACTATGAAGGGTATAATGGTTTTCCATTAGGTAATGGAAATTTAGGAGGTATGCTTTGGTGTACCGAAAATGGAATCAAAATGCAAATTAATAAAATAGATTTATATGACAAACCTTTAAATTCTCCAATGACTTTGCGTGCTGCAGGACAAATTTCCATTGATTTTGGTGTACCTTGCCATGACTATTTGTATATTTCAAATTTTGAAGGGCGCTTATCTTTACAAGATGCTTTATGCAAAATCTCAGGTGAAACAAACTTCTCTAAAACAGAAATAAAATCTTGGTTAGATACAAATAGTAATGTATGGATAATAGAATGTGACGCTATATACAAAAATGTTTGTTCTGAGGGATCTGATATTGACATTACAATAGAAAGATGGGGAAGTCGAGATTTTGGTGATTGGTATAATTCTATAAACAATGATGTATCTAACGGTCTTAGTAATACTAAAAGCTTTATTAAAGATGAAAATGTCATTATAACAGACACTTTTGAAGGAGGATTAAATTTTAGTATGGTATGCCGTATCATTAATAATACTACTGCAGAGTTAAATACAGCCAACAATCACAAGGTCCAAATAAAGCAAAAAGCTAAACCCAATAGTAAATTTTATTTACTTATTTCTGTAGCTACTTCTGAAGAGTCCAATAATCCAACAGAAAAAGCTATAGAACAACTAAATATTATTGAAAAAGAAGGTATTTCAAAATCTTATCAGAATCATTTAAAATGGTGGCACTCCTTTTGGGATAAATCTTTTATCTATATTAACGATGATTATGTTGAAAACATATACTATTTACGAAGATACCTAACTGCAAGTTCTTCAAGGGGAAAATATCCAGTTCCTTTTAATGGAGGTCTTTGGGTTTGGAATAAAGATCATCGTCAATGGACAACACCTGTTCACTGGAATAATCAACAATCTTATTGGGGACTTGCAGAACAAAATGATCCTGAACTTATGAAACCTTTTATAAGTACATATTTTAGATTAATGCCTTTGGCTGAAAAATATACGACAGAGAGATATGATATGAGAAACGCAATATCATGGACTGAGGTACATGATTTTGCAGGAAATATGCTCCATGCCTATAGAGATGATATGAAATATAATTATACTCCTGCAAGTCAAATAGCAAGTATCTTTTGGAATTATTATGAGTTTACTCAAGATTACAAATGCCTAAAAGATACCATTTATCCTTTCTTAAAAAAAACAGCAGAATTCTATTTACAAAAACTGGAATGGGACAATGAAAAATCTCAATATTATCTCTATCCAGCACAACCATATGAGCATCCTTATACATCAGATTTAAAAAATCCCATTACTGATAGATATATGATAGAATCATTATTTAAACAATGTATAAAAGCTGCCCATATATTAAAAACAGATGAAGTTAAAACAAAAAAGTGGTTGCATGTTATTCAACATCTTTGGGAACCACCAATTCTAAAGATACCAGAAAGAGGTAAAGTTTTTGTTATGGCTTATAAGCCCAATGGAGAAGTTTATCCCAATTTAGAAACATATCCCACACGACAATTCTATCATTGTGATGCTCATACCACAATGGTTTTTCCAGCAAACTTATTAGGATTAGATCAAGCCGGCAGTGAATATTTTTCTATTGCAAAAAATATAGCTATACATCATCCAGACAACAGAAATGCAATAACACCAGGAGCGATTGTATCTGCAAGGTTAGGCTTAGGAGAAAAGGTTATGGAACGTTTACATAACATGATCAATTATTTACAACATTTTAATCAAGGATTATTCTATAACATTGATCATTGGTTCGTCTTATCAAAACATAGAAATATTGAAAATGCATCTTTAATTACACAACGTGATTATGTTTTTGATAGTAGATGTGTTTATAATAGCTATGCTGGTAATTCTGGCCTTTGGGCTAAGCCTTTCATTCAATGTGGAATGGAACCTATAAATATTCTAGGTACAGCGATAAATGAAATGCTGTTACAAAGCCATGAAGGAAAAATCAGAATATTTCCTGCTATTCCTAAAAATAAATCCATGGCATTTAAGTTACGAGCTAGAGGAGCTTTTATAGTATCTTCATATATCGATAAAGACAACATAATTCCAGGTATCAGTATTGAAAGTTTAGTAGGGAATAAATGTTTGATTCAGAATCCTTGGGAAAATAAAAATTTATCTATAGTAAATGCAGAAGGTAAAAATATAGCATTTAAAATTGACAAAAATAATATCATTTCTTTTTCAACAAAAAAAGGAGAATGTTATATTATAAAAGAAAAGAACACAAAGCATAATAATATCTTATTCTCTAGTACACCTAATAATAAACCCAAAAAGTATGGAGAAGCTATTTTGGGGAAAGAACGAACATTTAAAAAAGAATAAAGCTTATTATATACATTATCATGAAAAAAAGACTTCAATTACTATTTTTATTAAGTTTTAGCTGCCATATGCTTCCTGCTGCCAACCTCTTTATCGAGGCAGAAAGTTTTGCTAAGAAAGGCGGTTGGGTAGTTGACCAACAGTTCATGGACCTGATGGGTTCTTCTTATCTGATGGCACACGGAATGGGTGAACCGGTAGAAGATGCACAAACAGAAGTGACCTTCCCGGAAAAAGGAACGTATTATGTATATGTACGGACATATAACTGGACTTCTCCTTGGAAAGATGGAGAAGGACCTGGAAAATTCAGCTTGTATGTCGGTAACAAGAAGCTGGCTTCACCTCTGGGATGCGAAGGAAATACATGGATGTGGCAAGCAGCAGGGAAAGTGACGATCAAGGATGTGAATACGGAACTGCGTTTGCATGACCTGACAGGCTTCAACGGGCGGTGTGATGCCATTTACTTCACAACCGAAGAAGGAGCCGTTCCTCCATCGGATGTAGCAGCCTTGGAAAAGTTTAGGCGGGAAAAGTTGAACCTTCCGGCAGAAGCTCCATTAGCCGGAGAATATGATTTGGTAGTCGTAGGTGCAGGTATTGCCGGAATGAGTGCCGCCGTTTCAGCTGCCCGCTTAGGTTGCAAGGTTGCCTTACTGAATGACCGCCCGGTAATAGGAGGCAACAACAGTTCGGAAATTCGTGTTCATTTGGGTGGACGCATCGAAGCCGGTCCTTATAAAGAATTAGGAAATTTACAGAAAGAATTTGGTCCGACTCGAGGTGGTAATGCTCAGCCTGCCGATTATTATGAGGATCAAAAGAAGATGGATTGGTTGTTGAAGGAAAAGAATGTTTCCTTATTCACCAATTATCGTGCGATCGCTGTAGAGAAAGAAGGAGATCGCATCACAGCTGTCATCGCCAAGCATATTGAGACAGGCGAAGAGAAACGTTTCGAAGCACCTTTATTCTCTGATTGTACAGGTGATGGTACCATCGGTTACTTGGCTGGTGCCGATTACCGGATGGGACGTGAAAGTCGGGATGAGTTTGGAGAAAGTACAGCTCCTGAACAGGCAGATAAGATGACAATGGGCGCTTCCGTGCAATGGTATTCGGAAGACACGAAGAAACCTTCTTCTTTTCCACAATTTAAATATGGAGTTGATTTCAATGAGAAGAGTTGTGAAAAGGTGACAATGGGTGAATGGACTTGGGAAACGGGTATGAACTACGACCAGATCAAGGATTTCGAGCGTATCCGAGACTATGGATTGATGGTGGTTTATTCCAACTGGAGTTATCTCAAGAATGAGATGAAGGAAAACGATGTCTATAAGAATAGGAAGTTGGCATGGGTGGCTTATATCTCCGGAAAACGGGAATCACGCCGGTTGATGGGCGATTATATTCTGAAAGAAGAAGACTTGCGGAAGCATGTAGTACATGAAGACGGTTCGGCGGCTTCTACATGGAGTATCGACTTGCATTATCCGGATCCGAAGAATACAGAGAATTTCCCCGGTCAGGAATTCAAGTCGATTGCCAAACATATCAACATTTATCCGTATCCGATTCCGTATCGCTGTCTGTATTCACGCAACATTGATAACTTGTTCATGGCTGGCCGGAATATCAGTGTGACACATGTCGCCTTGGGAACGGTACGTGTCATGCGAACAACCGGAATGATGGGCGAAGTAGTCGGCATGGCAGCTTCCATCTGTAAGAAATACCAAGTGAATCCGCGTGCTGTCTATCAGTCTCACTTGCCGGAATTAAAAGAGTTGATGAAAGAAGGTGTCGGACAGAAAGGTTTACCCAACAACCAGCAATATAATGAAGGAGGTACACTGAAAGAGAAGCCGATAGTTCGGTAATATAACAAGTCATTCTAATAGTATAAGCCTGTTGCTCCCTGTAAACAAACGGAGAATAACAGGCTTATTTGCTAAATATGATAGATGCTTCGTACAGATTTATTACCTTTGTATCTCTATTATCAACTCATTTATATATTAATCATGAAAGATCAGCCTATGAAAACAAACAAATGGCTACTCACGCTGTCGGTGTTGGCATTGCCTTTCTACGCGTGCAACAACAAACAAGCACAGTCTGACGAGCAGACAGGGAAGAAACCGATGAACATTCTCTACATCATGTCGGACGATCATTCGTACCAGACAATCAGCGCGTATGATAACCGGTTTATCCAGACGCCTAATATCGACCGGATTGCCAACGAGGGTGTACGTTTTACCAACAGTTTTGTGGCCAATTCTATCAGTGGTCCCAGCCGGGCGTGTATGCTGACAGGTAAGCACAGTCATGCGAATGGCTTTACTGATAATAGCTCGACTTTCGACGGTAGTCAGCAGACGTATCCGAAGTTATTACAGAAAGCCGGATACCAGACAGCAATTATCGGGAAATGGCACCTGACCTCCGCCCCCACTGGATTTGATTATTCGGAAATCCTGATCGGACAGGGTATTTATTACAACGCACTGTTTATCAAGAACGGCGAAGAGATTACCTCGAAAGGGTATGCGACGAATGTTATCACCGACAAAGCTATCGACTGGCTGGAGAACCAACGCGACAAGAGTAAACCGTTCTGCCTCTTGCTTCATCACAAGGCTCCGCATCGTACCTGGATGCCGGATTTGCAGGATTTGGAGCTTTTCAGCGACAAAACTTTCCCGTTGCCAGACAACTTCTACGACGATTATGAAGGCCGTCAGGCTGCTGCAGCCCAAGAGATGAGCATCTTCAAGGATATGGATCTGGTCTACGATCTGAAAATGGCAGATAAAGAGAACGAAATCCATACGACAACCGGTTTGGAAGAAGTTGGGCGCCACATGTACGACACCATGACACCCGAAGAAAAGAAGGCATGGGATGCTCACTACGATCCAATCATCCAGAAATTCAAGAAGGCGAATCTTTCCGGCAAAGCATTGGCAGAATGGAAATACCAACAGTATATGCGGGATTATCTGCGGGTGATCCATTCGGTGGACCGTAATATCGGTCGCGTACTGGATTATCTGGAGAAAGCCGGATTATTAGAGAACACAATGATTGTCTATACTTCCGACCAAGGTTTCTATATGGGCGAACATGGCTGGTTCGACAAACGCTTTATGTATGAAGAGTCGTTCCGTACACCGTTGCTGGTGCGTCTGCCGGGTGGTATTCATGGAGACGTGGATGCGTTCGTCCAGAATATCGATTATGCGCCGACCATTCTGGAACTGGCTGGTGTGGAAATTCCTAAAGACATGCACGGAGAATCGTTCCTGCCGTTCCTGAAAGGAGAAAAACCTGCTCACTGGCGCGATGCCTTATATTATCACTTCTACGAATATCCGGCTGAACACGCAGTGAAGCGCCATTATGGTGTCCGCACAGATCGCTACAAGCTGATCCATTTCTACAACGACATCGATGCGTGGGAATTATACGACCTGCAGGAAGATCCGTCGGAAATGAAGAATCTTTACGGCCAGCCGGGTTATGAGGAGATCACCCGTCAGTTGGAAAAGAAACTAGTGGAACTGCAGCAGCAGTATCAGGATACTACAGCTTTGGCGTTGAATCACTTCTAAACGAAGAGAGGATAAAGGGTTGTTTGGATGTTGGTGGATTAATATTTACTTTTGTCTCATTCAATCAGAAGAAAGGAATCTCAATGAATACGATAAGTTTACAGTCTGAACAAAACGAACTGATTCGCCGAATTCTCGACGTGAAGGATCTTTCCTTGCTGAAGAAAGTAGAAGACTTGCTCAATGCAGAAGAGGCAAAAGCCTCGAATGCAAATGAACCGTTAACTCCCTATATGTCTCGCCAAGAGATTGAGGCACATATTAAGCAAGCTTGCAAGGAAGCCAAGTTAATACAGGAAGGAAAGCTTGAGCCCATCAATGCGGAGGATTTACTGCATGAGCTGTAACATTATTGTAACCCCTGAATTTTCTCGTAGACTGAAGAAGTTGGCTAAGCATTATAAATCGATGAAAGATGATTTTGCTTACTTGCTTGACCAGCTTCGAGAAAATCCTTGGATGGGAACGGATTTAGGTCAAGGACTTCATAAGATCCGTTTAAGCATCACTTCAAAAGGGAAAGGTAAAAGCGGAGGAGCTAGAGTTATTACATTGGTAACTGTACATACAGATGAAAACGATCAAGTACTATTATTGGCCATTTATGATAAATCCGAGCGCGAAAATCTGAGCGACAAGGAACTGAAGGATTTATTGTACCGTTATAGCCTATAAGAGTAAACATCTTAAAATAAGAATAATAAAATAGAGGCACGGAAACAAGGAGCAAAATTGAAACTCCTGTTTCCGTGCCTCTCTATATGATCGACTCTTCGTTTCCGCAAAGATTAAGCTATCATTCCATTGAACGGGCGATGCCTAATTCCAAGCCGCGCAGCTCGGCCAAACCACGCAGACGACCGATACAAGAATAGCCCGGATTGGTTTTCTTCCGCAAGTCGTCCACCATCTGATGACCGTGGTCCGGACGTACCGGGATAGAGACTTTCAGTCGTTGTTGTATCTCCAGCAAAGCCTTCATCATGCCATACATATCAACATCACCTTCCAGGTGATTGGCTTCGTAGAAGTTTCCTTCGGCATCCCGTTTCGTACTGCGCAAATGAACGAAATGAATCCGGTCGGCAAACTCATACATCATCGCAACCAGGTCATTGTCGGCACGCACGCCGAATGATCCGGTACAGAGACACAAGCCATTCGATTTGTTAGGCACTCTTTCTATCAGTTGACGGAAATCACTTGCCGTTGAAAGGATACGTGGCAGACCTAAAATCGGATAAGGCGGGTCATCGGGATGAATCACCAGATCAACACCTACTTCATCGGCCACCGGTGTTATTTCAGACAGGAAATAAACCAGATTATCACGCAACTTGTCGGCATCCACTTCTTTGTAACGATCCAATGCCTCCTGGAACTGTTCGAGGGTGAAGCTTTCTTCCGAACCGGGCAGTCCGGCGATCATGTTGCGCACCAGGCGCTGTTTCTCTTCCTCATCCATCTGTTCATAGCGACGACGGGCTATTTCCTTATCCGCTTCCGAATATTCCTGTTCTGCTCCGGGGCGTTTCAGGATGAAAAGATCGAAGGCCAGGAAAGCTGCCCGTTCAAAACGCAAAGCTTTCGAGCCATCGGGCATGGTATAAGCCAAGTCGGTACGTGTCCAGTCGAGGACCGGCATGAAGTTGTATGTCACACAACGGATCCCGCAGGCGGCCAGGTTCCGCAAGGTCTCTTTATAGTTATCAATATAACGCTGGAAATCGCCGGTCTGCGTCTTGATATGTTCGTGTACCGGAACACTTTCCACGACACTCCAGACTAAACCAGTTTCAGCAATCAGTTGTTGCCGTTTCCGGATTTCTTCTATACTCCAAACTTCCCCATTGGGAATATGATGCAGCGCATGGACGATATCAGTGGCTCCGGCCTGCCGGATATCCCACAGACTGACCGGATCATTCGGTCCGTACCAGCGCCAGGATTGTTTACATAGATACATATTGATGAGTTTTTGAATTAACTAAATAGAAAACGCGTCGAAGCCGCCGTCAATAACGGTCAAAGTACCGGATACGAAACGCGAAGCATCACTGGCCAGCCATTGCAACGTACCCAGTAATTCCTCCGGCTCACCGAAACGCTTGAAAGGTGTATGAGCCAGGATGGTTTCTGCCCGCGGTGTCAGGCTACCGTCCGGATTCGTCAATAAGGTCCGGTTCTGTTCGGTCAGGAAGAATCCCGGAGCAATGGCATTCACCCGCAGGCCCGGACCAAACTTCGTAGCCAGTTCGCCACACATGTATTTCGTAAAGTTAATGACAGCCGCTTTCGCTACTCCATAGCCTGCCACCCGTGTAAGCGGACGCAATCCGGCTTCGGAAGCAATATTGATAATTGAGCCCTGCTTTTGCTCCACCATGGCCCGGGCAAAAATCATCGTCGGCAAAACCGTTCCGAAGAGATTCAGATCCACCACTTGCCGCATGGCTTCCAAATCCAAGTCGAAAAGGGTTTTGTCTGGGGCAATGGTCGCTCCCGGCATATTTCCTCCGGCTCCATTAATCAGCACATCAATCCGACCAAAACGTTCCATGATGTCGGCATAATTCTGCTCCAGCCGCTCTTTATCGAGTACATTTGTTGTATAAAACACAGCTGTTCCTCCAGCTTTCACCGCTTCGTCGGCCAACTGATTCCCGACTTGTTCATTTCGGCCTAAAATCACCACTTTCGCTCCTTCCTCAGCAAAGTGGCGTACCATCGCCCGGCCCAATACACCGGTTGCTCCAGTGATGACGATTACTCTATCTTTTACATCAAATAAGTTCATATGTATTATAAATATATGTTTACCTTCTCTATCAACAGTTCTTATTCCAAGAAAGATATTTATTTATTCCAACTGGAATATTTTTATATCTTTCCTAGAATAAATAAATATTCCATGTGGAATATTTCCATATCCTTCTTAAGATATGAAGTAGGGACAGGATAGACAACAACCTCTCCCCGTCCCTGATTCTCCATTCTTTAACCACCGATAATCTTATATCTCGGTACTAACGTCTTCATGATGATCCAGCCCACCAGATAAGCTACCGAGCAAATACAGAAGATGATGAAGTATCCGGCCGGTTTCCCGACAAATCCCAGAAACTCCAACTGTACCTCATCTGCATAGACAAAGAGATTTCCGGCACATGCCTGCATCAACATCGAACTGACTCCACCGGCCATACCACCAATTCCCGTCACTGTGGCAATCGCATTCTTCGGAAACATATCGCTCACAGTCGTATAGATATTTGCAGACCAGGATTGATGCGCCGCACACCCGATACCGATCAAAATAACCGGGTACCAGGGAGAATACGTTCCCAACGGCTGGGCAAACAGAACGACCAACGGAATGAAGGCAAAGATCAACATCGCTCTCATACGCGCCTCATAAGGATTCGTTTTCATACGCTTAATAAAAATAGTAGGAAGCTTTCCTCCATACAACGATAGCATGACGATGGCATACAACGTAAAAATCAAAGCCATTCCCAATCCTTCTGTCGTCTTGATTCCAAACTGAGTATTCAGATAGGAAGGAGTCCAAAAGAGGAAGAACCACCACACACCATCCGTACAGAATTTACCCAGCAAGAAAGCCCAAGTCTGCCGATAGCGGAAGCATTCCAATAAAGACATCTTCTTTTCATTAGCTTGATCCACATCCACCAAATCAGCTTCCAGTAACTTATCCTGCCCGATGTATTCCAGTTCGGCAGCATTGACAAACCGGCTCTTCTCTGGCGGTGTGTACATGAATACCCAGAATCCCATCCAAATGAAGCCTAATACACCAATGATAACGAATGATAATTCCCAGCCCCAATATTTAGCCAGCAACGGAATCGTCAACGGTGCAGCCAAAGCACCAATAGAAGCGCCCGCATTAAAAATAGAAGTCGCAAACGCCCGGTCTCGTTTCGGGAAATATTCGGCTGTCACCTTGACTGCCGCAGGGAAATATCCGGCTTCTCCAATAGCCAATACACAACGGGCTGCCAAAAAGAAGTACATACTGAAGGTCGCGATCAAAACGGCCATATCACCCGTAGCCATCATCAATTGTGTCCGATCTTCAAGTCCGACACAGGCTTCTGTTGCCACACCACAAAAAGCATGCAGGCAAGCGCCCAACGACCACACCCCGATCGACCACAAGAAACCGGCTTTCGTTCCCATCCAGTCGATTACCCGACCAGCAAACAACATTCCGATCGCATACACAATCGAGAATGTCGCTGTAATCCGACCGTAATGGATTTCATTCCAATGAAATTCGGGTTTGATAAATTCATCCCAAGTCAAAGACAGCACCTGACGATCCAGATAATTGATCGTCAGGGCCAGAAACATCATGATACAGATGGTCCATCTGTAATTTGTCATCTTTATTTCTCCGTGTTTGTTCATGTCGTTCCGATTAAAAGGTTAGCATTTGTTTTATCAACCTCTTGCCTGTCGGATAATCTCCAAAGCAAACTGGCATTTCTCTGTAATATAATTCCAGTCCTGAGCCGCGATCCGATCTTTCGGGAAGAGTTTAGAACCCATTCCTACACAAGTCGTACCCGCTTTCATCCAGGCTGTCAAATTCTCTTCCGTCGGTTCTACGGCACCTGTCGCCATAATCATCGACCAAGGAAGCGGAGCCTTGATATTCTTCACAAACGAAGGTCCACCCACATTTCCTGCCGGGAAAATCTTTACCAGGTCACAACCCAATTCCTGCGCCTCGCCTATTTCCGTTACCGAACCACAGCCCGGCGTATAAGGCACCAAGTGACGATTACACAAACGCGCCACTTCCGGATTCAGGTACGGACCGACCACAAAGTTTGCCCCGTACTGTAAATAAAGGGCCGCTGTCGGAGCATCTACTACGGAACCAATACCCAAAATCATCTCCGGACATTCCCGACGAGAGAACTTCATCAGATCAATAAACACTTCCGAAGCGAAGTCGCCCCGATTCGTAAACTCAAAAGCACGGACGCCACCTTCATAACAAGCTTTCAATACCTGGCGAGCTACTTCGGCATCACTATGATAAAAGACCGGAACCATGCCCGTCTGTTGCATTGCCTGCAACACTTGTAATTTCGTAAATGCAGCCATTTGTTCTCCTTTCCTCTGTTAACGTGAAACCCGACCTGAGCCATCGCCCTTCATCAGATTCTCAACCTCTTTTACCGTTACTTCATTATAATCTCCATAAATCGTATGCTTCAGGCAAGAAGCCGCCACGGCAAAGTTCAATGCCTGCTGATCATCCTGCGGATATGTCAGCAAACCGTAAATCAGACCGCCCATGAAAGAATCGCCACCGCCCACACGATCTACAATGTGTGTGATGTCATAGCGAGGCGACTGGAACAGCTGTTTGCCGTCATACAAAACACCGCCCCATGTATTATGGTTGGCATTGATTGAACCGCGCAAAGTGATAATTACTTTCCGGGCCCGCGGGAAACGTTGCATCAACTGCGTACATACACTTTCAAACTCAGCAGCATTCACTTCACCGGCAGTCGCCGTCACATCAAAACCTTCCGGTTTGATGCCGAATACTTTCTCTGCATCTTCTTCATTTCCGAGAATGATGTCACAACCTGCCACTAAATCCGGCATTACTTCAGATGCATTCTTTCCATATTTCCACAGATTCTTCCGGTAATTCAAATCGCAGGAAACCGGAATCCCCAGCCGATTGGCTGTCTGAATCGCTTCCAAGCAGACATCTGCTGCTCCCTGACTGATTGCCGGTGTAATTCCCGTCCAATGAAACCAGTCTGCACCGGCCAAAACCTGTTCCCAGTCAATCATACCCGGTTTAATTTCCGAGATAGCTGAATGAGCCCGGTCATATACAACCTTACTGGCGCGAGCCACAGCTCCGATTTCCAGAAAATAAATACCCATGCGGTCACCACCATAAACAATATGGTCGGTCTTAACCCCATGTTTATGTAAATCTTTCACACAAGCGGTAGCAATATCATTCTCAGGCAAACGAGTCACAAACTCAGCTTCCATTCCATAATTAGCCAATGATACAGCTACATTTGCTTCACCACCACCAAATGTGGCACTCAATTCATTTGTCTGACTAAAACGTAAATATCCGGGAGTTGCCAATCGAAGCATAATCTCACCGAAGGTTACTATTTTTCCCATACGTGTTTTAATTTATCCGTTAAAAGTTAAAATATCGTTTTGCATTATAATAAGAAATATCTGCTACCATCTGTTTCAGGAAATCCATCTCACTCCGTGGTAACTTTCCTGCCTCTATATCTTCACCAATCAAGTTACACAGGATGCGACGGAAATATTCATGACGCGGATATGAAAGGAAACTACGTGAGTCCGTCAGCATTCCTACAAAACGGCTCAGCAATCCCATAGCCGACAAGGCATTCATCTGCTTCCGCATCCCATCTTCCTGATCCAGGAACCACCAGCCCGAGCCTAACTGCATCTTTCCCGGAATAGTTCCGTCATTATATGTATAAGCCAATGTTGCCAGAACTTCATTATCCTTCGGGTTCAAGCTATACAAAATGGTTTTCGTCAGTTTTCCAACCTGGTCAAGCCGGTTAAAGAAACGATGTCCCACGACCGAACAATTCACTTCCATAATGGCATCAAAACCCGTATCCGGTCCCAAAGCCTGAAACATACGAGTGGAACTGTTCCGGACAACACTGATATGATACTGTTGCGCCCATCCTTTTTCCCAATCCATGACAGCCAGTTCAAACAGCAAAGCACTTCGGAAACGGCGGATCTCCGTTTCATCCAGTAACTTTCCGGCCATCACCTTCTTAAAGATCTGCTGAATTTCGGCTTCTGTATAATCATCTGCGTAGAAGTTATCCAAACCATGATCAGACAAACGACAACCCAAAGATGCGAAATAATCATGTCGCTTCCGCAAAGCTGTCAATAAATCCGTATAGGATCGGATCTCCATATCAGCAGCCTGCCCTAACTTTTCTACATAAGCCCGATAAGCCACCGGATTTTCTACAGCCACTACCTTATCCGGACGCCAGGCCGGATATACACGTGTCCCAAAAGGATGTTCCTGCAAATAACGATGATGTTCCAAAGAGTCGATCGGATCATCCGTTGTACATACTACTTCTACCCGACAACGCTTCATCAGCTCTTGGGCACGAAAATCATCCGTCTGCAGCATATCCGTACAAGCTTCATAGATTTCGCGGGCAGTCTGCGGCTTCAGCAAGGTATCAATACCGAAAATACGACTTAACTCCAAATGAGTCCAATGGTATAAAGGATTCCGCATCGTATAGGGAACCGTTTCCGCCCATTTCTCAAACTTCTCATAATCGCTTCTGCTTCCGGTAATATATTCTTCCGCAATGCCATTGCCGCGCATGGCTCTCCATTTGTAGTGATCACCACCCAGCCAGACCTCCGTCAGATTCTTAAACGAATGGTTTTCCGCGATCTGCTTAGGATCTAAATGACAATGATAGTCGATGATAGGCAACGACTCCGCACTGTCATGATATAATTCACGAGCCGACTCATTCGTCAGCATAAAATCTTTATTGATAAAACTCTCCATTTTTCCTGTATCTGATTTTCGTTAACAACAACTTTTCGCTACCTTATTTATTCCTGAACTTCCAGAATATAAGAAGACAAACCTTCTACACGACCTTTCAGCATACCTTTCTGCACTGTAAAAGAAACGTTATGCACGGCATCCGTATAAGAGCCATCAGGTAAACAAGTTTTAATAGAAATATCACCCGCTTCGCCCAAGTTGATCAAGGCCGCACCTTTTTTACCTCGTGCCACTTCCATTACCTTACCATCAGTCGAGTAATACAAGGTTTCCTTTTCACCCACCATTCGTTGGCGGAAATGATTTGCAGCAACTACTTCCGGATGGAAGAAATTATCATTTCCACGCGGACCAATCCGGTTATTGCCCCAACGATTCTCAGGAGATGAACCCGCCGGGCGACTCAAGAACAAAGGAACACCCGAAGCACGAGCAGCCACAATAGTCCAGCCACAACGAATCTGAGCATCCGTCAAGCCCGCCGATTCACCGGCATTACAATAGGTATCATGACTTTCCACCCACGTAATCAATTGTTTCGGATTAGCCGGATGATGCCATGATTTCAAATCTACACCCGAAAAACTTCTATTTTCCAAAGCCTTCCGCAGCTCTCCGCCATAATTACTGGCAGTCAGTCCGATGTATTTGGAATATTCTTTTTCCTTCACGTTCTTGTCTTGTAAAACTTCTCCATAAATGAAAAGCTCTTTGGAAGTATCCAGACGCAAACCATTCACAGCTTCCCGACCGGTAGCTATCTCCCAAAAGTTATTCCGGGGAGATTTTTCATCCTTCGGATCAGAAGGCAAGCCGATATGTTTGGCGGTATCATACCGGAATCCGCCGGCACCGCAGGCAATCAGTTCGTTTACATATTTCATATAATAATACTGGAATAACGGATTCTCCGTATTTACATCCGGCAATCCGCCTACTCCACCCGTTGTACACTGAAAACGGTCATTATAATCTTTTATCGGATTCAATCCGTTGGCATGATACAGTTGTTCTTGTCCGCCAACAGCCTCAATGAACTGCTGGGAAACAGCCGTTGTATCAAAAGCCGTATGATTGGGCAAGACATCCACCAATACCGTAATTCCATATTTCCGGGCTTCGGTAGTCATGGCAATAAAATCAGCTTTTGAACCTAACTGATAATTCCCGATCGTCCATTCCACCGGTTGATAATGATAATACCATTTCCCTTTTCCAAAGATTTCCAATCCGCCATCATCACCCACAAAACATTTATTGGCCGGTGAAGTCTGCACCATTGTAAATCCAGCATCTGCAATCTGTTTCATATTTTCCTTAATCGTCTGGAAGGACCAGCAGAACGCATGAAGAATCGCCCCATGTTGCTTATCTTTTGGCAGTGTTTCTTGTCCATACAAAGATAACGGCCAAGAAAACATTCCAAGCCACGTAGATATGACTGTGATAAAAAGCTTTTTAATATCCATATTTTCTATCTATATTTAACTAACAATGTTTCTGTGTTTCCAAATCTAACAAATTTCGCAGAGTAACTAAACTTGAATTTGCAGAAAAATAAGATTTTCCATATTCCAAATTAAACTTATAGTCAAAATCTGGCGGATTGTTTCCTTGGTTATGCTGCAAAATTGTCTCTGCCTTATCCAAGGCTTTTACCCAATGAGCTTCCTCTGTCTGATTTTCATTATATTCATTCCATATTGCCAATAAATCCGAACCTAGCTCCTGAGGCAAAAGAGACAACATCCGTTCCATCGCCATTTTCTCTTTCGTATGTTTCTCTTGTTCGTCGGGTAACAACAAAGCTGAAATATCCCCATCATACAACTCGCCCAGATCATGAATCAAACACATTTTCAGGATTTTCAAACCATCCAACTCCGGGAAGTCGCTGATAAAAAGAACGGCTAATAAGGCTAATCTCCAAGAATGTTCAGCCGTACTTTCCTGCCTTCCGGAAGATGTCCAAGCCGTTCGCAATACAGATTTCAGCTTTTCTACTTCCTGTATAAAGTCTATATATTGTTTTAATCGTTCCATAACTATTTGACAAACTGAATTGCTGAACCTTTCGTTGTCGTAGCATCGATAATCGTCCGTGCTGAAACATCAATCTTATCCGATACGAACTCCGGAATATTATACGACCACATACTGTCTTCATAATAATCTCTGGTACGTTGGGGCAACATAAAAGGCTTTCCTACTTTGCCATCTTCTGATACGTATGCAAAATACGGCCGTGTATAAAGACCGTCATCCCGCCTGCTGCTGAATACAAACCAACGACTGTTGCCACTCCAGGAATGATAGCTCTCTACATCCGGACTGTTGACTTCCTCCAAACACCGGTGCTTGCCAGTCTTCAGGTCTACCCAATACAAATCTGCATCCTTATGCCAGATTGAGAAGTTTCCGTATCCGGATAACGTATATAACAGATAACGTCCATCCGGTGAAACACGGGGGAATGAAACGCTTTTACCTTGTTGTTCTGCCGCATACAAGGTATCTACCCGACTGCCGAATGTCCGCTTTTCCGGATCAAAGGAAATCGAACAAAGGCTGTATTTCACTTCCTGATAAGCATCCGGCATCGGTTTTGCCTGGGCTGTACAGAAATAAAGCGTCTTTCCATCGGCCGAAAATGTTGGAAACGTTTCAAAAGCCTGATTAGAAAACAAGGCTGGCGCCGTAATCAATTCATGTTTCTCCGTATCGTAGACGACTACATCTGATTTCTCATCATAGACTTCAATCCGATTCCGGTTATTCGGATGAAAGAACTGTTTCGTGATATTCGTCGAAAAAGCCACAAACCGCCCTTCGGGGTGCCAGGAAGGATATACCAAAGACGATATGGTCTCAGGTGTTTCGGTATTGAGTTTCTCAACGGTTCCGTCTTTTACCAAATAGGTTCCACCTAATTTCTGACGCATGTGAAACAGGAAACGGTCTGCTTGCCGATTACAAAAGGAATGGCAATTCATACAGTTTTGATTGGTTTGCCGGTTTTCCAATACGGGCAACTCGTCGAATGTTTCCAGATTACGCTGATAGATTCCCATATTTTTCCACAATTCATAGCCCGGAGCTATTTTCCGATAAGCCAAATAAGCATCCATTGGTTCTGAAGCTACATAGATATCAAAAACTTTGTACCCCATCCATTTGCCCTCTTCTTTAACAGACACCGATACTTCCAGGCTTTTTCCTTTTGCCTGTTGCAGCAATTCTTGCCAGGCTTTCAATGGAATCTGGAAAGTACTGTCTTTCAACCAGACCGATATGGAATGTTCTTGGAAAGAAAAAACGGCTACTGCATCTTCCACTGCATCCCG
>UMDC01041480.1_pt1 | contig 26587 bp, 49 predicted proteins | sample 1964391 | NCBI WGS metagenome assembly UMDC01 (sample SAMEA4835984, study PRJEB28245) | human gut metagenome | biome: gut microbiome; material: fecal sample | place: Denmark | collected 2008 | reverse complement strand
ACAGCCGAGAGATTGTTGGAACTGTTCGAGAGAAATCCGAGAGTGAATGGCATTGTATATGCATACTATGAGGATTACAGAAAAATGCGCGATGTAATTGAAGCATATGTGTTTAGACATGGTGGAAGAATTTAGTTAAAAAAGTTTTGATTATATTATTGACAAATAAAAATGTTGGTAGTATAATCAAAACATAAAACAGATATACAAATTGGAGGAAAACAAATGAAAGATAATAGAATTGTGAGAGCAGAACTTTTAAATGAGGAAACAAAGAAACTGTTAATGGATGCAGTAGAAGAACTTAGAAAACAGGTTCTTGGTGAAAGCAAAACAAAATATCCAGAGCAGTATGTCATTGAGATAAATGGCAAACGGTATGACAAGAGATTTTATAAAGGAGCAATGTAGTGAAAAAAAGAAAGTTGTCCAGATGGACAAAAGAAGCGATAGAAACTATTGGAACAATAGTAATAACCATTGCAATGGGATATGCAATGTTAATAATTTTTGGATTATTTTTTTGTTGACAAATAAAATATTATGTGTTAATATATAAGAGTAGTAAATAGCAAACAGGAGGAACATACAATGGAATACAATAACATGAAGGTTGCAGAGTTAAGAGAGGAAAGCAGAAAAAGAGGTTTAACACTTGAAAGTAAAGGTCACAAGTTTACAAAGGCAGAGTTAATTGAAAGATTAACAAAATATGACCTCGAAAACAAAGATGCACAGGCAGATATTGATAAAAAGATTTCTGAGTGTGTAGAAGTGAAAGAGGAAACAAAACAGGAAAATAAAACAAACAACAAGGTAACAAAAGTTTACCATGCAGAAAATGTTGAAAACAAAATTTCATTTGCGAAAACGCTTGATGAAATTATTGAAAAGTATGGACATGAAAAACAGCAGAGAGTGTATGATGAAAACCTTATGGTTGGTTCATTAGTTGTATTCATGCACTATGTAGAAGCAAAAGATGGAAACATCTATAAAAAACTTAGAACAGCGAAAGTTGTTGGAGTAAACAGAAAACAGCGCAAAGTCAGAGTAAAAACATTACTTGGAACAGAATTGGAGTTGCTTTTCTCAGACTTGTTTTATATCAGAAAAGATGATGAAAGAAGTTCATACCCTATGGACATCAAAGAGTTTTTGAGAAACAAGAGAACTGAGAAAGGACGGGCGTTGATTAATGAAAAACTCAACTACAACAATTAAAGACAGTGTAAGGCGTTTATACGAATTACAGCAGGAGAAGAAGAACTTCGACAAATACTATAATGAAGTACAAAACAAAGAGCAGGTAAGTATTTCAAATTTCATGTTTTCAAACCTTGAAAAAGGAACTGAAACATTTGAAATAATTTTAGATGATGGTTATGAATACTACAAAGACAACAAACAGTTGAAAATAACAAAAGTAAGAACAAAGAAAATTACTTGGTTACTTGATAAGCTGAAAGAAAAGTTATCAAAGGAAACACAGAAACAAGTTATCAACAAAACGTATACAATAAAAGATTTCAATGGACTTGTAAAGTATCTAAAAGCGTGTGGTGTTGATGCAAAAAAGTTTAAAAAATACATTGAAGTACAGGAAGAGTTGAATGAAGTAGAGTTGAACAGATTGTATGAAGTAGGTAAAATTAGCAAAAAAGAAATAAACGGTTGCTATGAGTTAAAACTCGGAGAGCCTTATATAAGAATCACAGAAAAGAAACAGGGAAATGAAGAGGATTTATGATGGCAAAGACCTAGCAAGAGTATTAATCTACTACGGATTAGTATATGACATAGAGCAAGCAGAGTTCAATATAATTTGTCCTTTCCATGATGATATAAACCCTAGCATGAGAATAACTTTAAATGATGGTACGTTTTACTGTTTTGGATGTGGAGCAAATGGAAATGCCTATGACTTTGTAAAACTTGCAAATCCAGAATTAAATGAATTACAATGTTGCATCCTTTTAGAACAAATAATAAACAGTGAAGAAATAAAACAAATTAATGTAAAGTTTAAAAAGAAAAGAAAGAAAAACAATAAACAAGCATTGATTGAAGCACACGATTATTTTTATGGATTAAAAAGCATTGATTGGAACAAAGCCGAAACAAAAGAACAAATTGAAACATTGAACTATATGAAGCAAAGAGGTTTTAATGCGAAAGCATTGAACATAGCAGATTGTAGAACAAATTACAACGTAGCTTATCCGTTTGTTTTTCCGATTCTTGACAATGGAAAGTTTAAAGGGTGGGTTGGAAGAACAACAAATAAATACACAGCACAGAAACGCAAGTATTTGTACAATGATGGTTTTAGAAAGCGTGAAACATTGTGCGGAACATATAAAAAAAATAGCGTAGTATTTTTGTGCGAAGGATTTATGGATTATTTGAGCATTAAAACAAGGGGACATGTAAAAAATGTTTGTGCATTACTTGGATGGCATTTGTCAGATGGACAGTTAGAAAAGTTAAAAGCGCAAAACATAACAACTGTTGTATCGGCATTGGACAACGACAAATGTGGAGAAAAAGGAACAGAACTTTTGAAACGCTATTTTAAGGTTGTCAGATTTCCATATCCAGAAGATAAAAAGGATTGTGGGGAAATGTCTGAGGAAGAAATAAAAACGGCTATACGAGCCGTTAAAAGGAGCATAAAGGCACATGAATATTGTGATTGAAGTAAAACTGAAAATGGTTGCATATCATAAATTAACGATGCAAAAATTAAATATTGACAAAGTAATCCGAAGGGAATATAATGAGAACAGCGAAGAATATAAAACACTGGTTGAAATGTATGAGCCAGTATTTAATATGAAACGTGAAGAAAACAAAGATGATTTTGATGCAAAACTTGCAGAATCAATCGGAAAGGATGCAGGGGAACAATTAATTGAATCAGTTGAAAAAATTGCAAAAGTCTATAAAGAAACAATCTTAAATGATAAAAATGGCTGGATTGAATTTGGAGGTTGTGTTTTCAGTGCAAAAGACTTTTGTGCATTACAGATTGATGATTATAAAGTAAGAGTATCAAAAGCGTAAAACAAACAGGAGGATTTAAACAAATGGGAAAAATCAGTATTTCTAAAATCAAAAGTGAGATTCAGAAAAGCGGTAACAGCAAAGGAAAGTTTATGTTCTTCAAAGATGGAACAAAGTATAGAGTTCGTTTCCTCTCGGATATGGAAGAAGGGCTTGAAGTTAAAATGCATGACAGTTTTGCATTAGGTGTAAATGTTCCATGCCAGGAACAATATGGGCGTGAATGTGAGTATTGTGAGGATGAAAACCTTAGAACAAGAAACATGTATGCATGGAGTGTGTACGATTATGAAAGCAAGGAAGTAAAGATACTTTTCTTTGCAGTAAATCAGTGTTCACCAATTCCTTCAATGGCATCATTATACGAAAGCTACGGAACATTATGTGACAGGGATTATGAGATTAAGCAAGTAGGTTCACAGCAAAACAAAACTTTTTCAGTCATTCCGCTTGACAAGATGAAATTCAGAAATACAAAAGTAAAAGCACTTTCTGACAGTGCAATTTTAAAATACATTGATAAGGCTTATCCTGCCGATAATAGTGAGGATTTAGAGGAAGAGGATGAGCCAAAGAAAAAGACAAACAAAACAAAAACAAAAGCAAAATCTGAACCTCAGGATGATGATTGGGAAGATGATGAAACAAACGAAACAGATTATGAAAGTATGAAACCGCAGGAACTTTTCAAACTCTGTAAAGAACGTGACATTGATTGTAAACCAAGAAAATCAAAAGAATACTACATTGACCTTTTGGAAGAAGCAGACGAAGAAGAAAACAACGATGATTGGGAAGACGATGATTCAGAGGATGAATGGGAGGAATAAAAAATGTTTATCACAAGAAGAAGATTTGAGCAGGAATTGCGAAGAGCAGAAGCAAAAGGCAGAAGAGAACAGCGTATGGAAATGGAAGCAGAGAGCCGTATGAGTGCAATTAATGCAGACATGTGGAACTCATACAGCAACCTTGCAAAAGAGTGTGACGTAATTCAGAATAGGATTGGACGTATTGAAAGATACCTTGATATGTGTTCTGACGAAAAAGCAAATTAAAAACAATTTTAGGGTTGACATAGTTCAACCCTTTTGTTATAATGGAGAAAAGAAAACAAGAAAACAAAAAAGGAGTGACGGAAAAATTGAATTTTTTCGATTTACATAGGCATGATGAATACTCATTATTTGATGGATTCGGAAAACCAGAGCAACTTGTACAGGTTGCGAAGAAACTTGGTTATAGGGCATTAGGAAGTAGTAATCATGGTTCTATTAGTGGATTAATAAAACATTATCAAGCATGCAATGAAGCAGGTATAAAACCAGTAATGGGGTGTGAAGTGTATTTTCAGCCAAAGTTCAATAAGGAAAATCCACAGAGAAAAAGCTACCATTTAAATCTGTTTTGCAAGAACTTACAAGGTTATAAAAACTTATGTCATATAATGACAATAGCAAACACGGAACAATTTTATTACAAACCAATTGTTGATTTTAAACTTTTGGAAAAGTACAGCGAAGGAATTATTTGTACAACAGCTTGTATTGCATCAGCAACATCACAAGCAATCATAAATGGAAACAAACAAACAGCAGAGAAGTTATTAGACAAGTTCAAGAGTATTTTTGGAAAAGATTTATATGTTGAGATTCAGCCATATAAAATTGACAATAAAGGAACGCAACAAAGAACAGACTATGTTATGATGGGCATTGCGAAACAAAAGCATATTAAATGTATTTTGACAAGCGATTCACATTTTGGAAGTAAAGAAGATTTCGATACATACTGTAAAATGCATGAAATCGGTAAAACGACATTGGATGTAAAGAATACCTATTCAGAGCGTTATATGCCATCAGAATATGAAATCATGGAACGGTTCGCAAATATTTATGCAAAGAAATTTAAAAACGCTTTTGGATTGGCTGAGCGTTTTGTAGATAACATGAAAGAAATCTATGACAAAGTAGAAGACAATATCTTAGATGGACTTGAACTTGAATTGCCAGACCTTGGGTTGGAAGATAGTAAACAGGAATTATTGAACCTTGTAAAACATGGGTTGAAACAAAAAGGCAAATCAAACAAACAATATATACAAAGATGTAAACATGAACTTGAGGTAATTAATCATCATGGATTCGCAGATTATTTCCTTATAGTAAGAGACTACATTAATTGGGCGAAAGAACATGGAATAGAAGTTGGAAAAGGACGTGGTTCTGTATGTAATTGTGAGGTAGCATATGCAATAGGAATCACAGATGTTGACAGTATTAAATACAATCTTGATTTTAGTCGTTTTATGCGTAAAGAAAAGAAAACCTTGCCAGATATTGACGTTGATTTTGAAACAGACAGACGACAGGAAGTTATTGATTATGTAATAAGTAAATACAAAGGAAAAGCAATACAAATATGTTCATATGGTATGTATGGAATTGATAACCTTGTAAATGACCTTGCAGGAGTTTGTGGACTTAAAACAACAAAGGAAGTAGACGAATATGAAGCCAGAGAAAATAAACAAACAATCGCAGAAATTAAGTCGTATATTAGAACATTTGTAATGGATGATGAATTGAACATACAAGCATTACAAGCAGGTTATAGAACAATAGAATTTAATGAAAATCATGATAACATTATAAAACATTTTTGCAAGTTGTATGGTAAAATTAAATATTTAGGAAAACATGCCGCAGGTGTTGCAGTAGTTGGAACTGATATATCTAATTATACCTGTATTATCATGCGTGACAGAAAAACAGGTGCATTAAGTTCATGCTTTGACAAGGATGACCTTGAACATATTAATTGTGTAAAGTTTGACATGTTGGGACTTAAAACAATGTCTGAAATGCGTGAGTTAGAAGAACAAACAAAGCATAAGATTACAGAAGCAGATGAACAGGACGAAGCAGTTATTGAAGGATTCAGAAAAGGAAATACGGATGGTATTTTTCAGATGGAAAAATCAGCACCTAGAAAAATCCTTGATATGATACATTGTGATTGTATCAATGACATTATAGCCGTAAATGCTCTAAACAGACCTGCACCGTTACAATTACATATGCATGAAACATATGCACACAACAAATTATCTGGTAAAGTTGACACAAATACACCGTATTACAAATACACGCAAGAAACATATGGAACAATGCTATACCAAGAACAAACAGTAGAAGTTGCACAGAAAGTTGGACACTTGACAGCACAGCAATCTTTTGATATGCTTAAAATAATGAAAAAAGCAGAGAACCTTACAAAACCAGAATATGTTCCAATTATTGAACAAATGAAAAAAGATTTCTACAAAGGATGCAGACAGGAAGGGTTAACAAAAGAACAAACAAATAGCATATGGGCGAGCATGTTAATTTATGGTTTCAACAAAGGACATTCAACAGGTTATGCATTAATTAGTATCGACCAGATGTACTACAAAGTGTATTATCCAACGGAGTTCTGGTATGTGAAAATGAAGTATGCAAATAATGATGCAGATATTTTTAAATATTCAGAATGTGCAGTAAAAGATGGCGCAGTGGTCATGTTACCGCATGTAAACTACACAGCAAAAACATCAATACGAAAAGTAGATGGTGAAAAGGTAATACAGCAGGGATTGAGCATTATTAAAGGCGTAGGAGATAAAGCGGCAGAGACAATAGCGCAGGAGCGTTTAAAAGGCTCATTTAAGGACTTTGACGATTTCTATGATAGATGTAAAGGCAGAAGCGTTACAAGCCGTGTAATCGACATTCTGAAAGAGCAGGGAGCATTGGAGTTCAACAAACAAAAATATCTTTCAAGAGTAATCAAATATAACAGCACATTAATGGCGAGGTAGCAATATGAACATATTAGAGAATTATGTAACAAACATTACATATGAACATGAGAAATTTTTAGATGATAAAACAAAAGTGTATGAACTAGTTTGTGACGTTAATTGTTATGGATGTATTGAAAAGCAAAAACATATTATTTTATCGTTTGAAGATTACAAGATGGTAAAAGAAAAGGGATATTATTTAGCATAGTAAAATAGTGAGGTAAAAAACAATGGCAAAGTCATATTCAGAAGTATGCAATGAAAAGAAAGAAAAAGACTATGAAAAAATAGAAGCAATAAAAAATAGTGGTTTGAGACAAGATGCTTTTAAGGACAAGGAATTTCAGATTGAAAAACATGTAAATCCAGAACATTATAAACAGCAATGTTCGATTGAATGTATTGATACAATGATTATGGTATTCGGTGCGAAACATACGGCAGAATATTGCGTGACAAATGCATATAAATATGTCTGGAGACATAAGTTCAAAAACAAACTTGAGGACTTGAAAAAGGCAGAATGGTATTTAAACAAATTTGATGAACTTGTAATTTATTGCGAAACAAAGTTTGTAACAGATACAATAGAAAGCCGTTACTTGGAAATTGCAACAAAGCTTAGAACATTAATGGAAAAAGGAATTGAAGAATATGAAAAAAGGATTAAATAAAGAAGGTATTTTACGATTATGCAATGAGATTGATAAAAAAGAACAAGGTTCTGTATACAGTCTTGGGAGTAAAACAGATGCACTTAAAATAGCACGTTGGAGTACAGGTCTGGTTGACCTTGACAACATCATTGGTGGTGGTGTACCAAAAGGTCGTGTTATTGAGATATTCGGTGCAGAAAGCGCAGGAAAAACAACCCTTGGCTATCAGTTATGCGCACAGCATGAAATGTGCTTAGACATACCGATTGAAGGTACGTTTGATGCGGAACGTGCAAAACTGTTTGGAAACAGACCAAAACAAATGCTTGTGTATAGAGCAAGGTATGGAGAAAAAGCATTTAATCGTGCTATTAGATTTGCAGAAGAAGGAATCCCATTAGTAATGATTGACAGTGTTCCATCAATGCAACCAAAGGATGATATAGACAAAATAAGAAAAGCAGTAAATACAGACAGTGAACAGGAAATGCGTATCGGAGGTGTTGCAAGATTAATGGACAAGTATTTGCCAACATTGGAAGATGTGATCGAGCAAACAGGAACAACGGTTGTATTTATTAATCAGATTCGTGACAAAATGAACGCATTGCCTTTTGGTGACAATATTCAAACGCCGGGCGGTCATAAATTGAAACATAGTGCATCTTTGAGAATACAGGTTGCAAGAAAAGGTTGGATTGAGATACCCAATCATAATCCATTTAATACAGAAGCAAAAGAGCGTATCGGTATTGTGATGAAAGTAAAAGTTGTAAAATCAAAAGTATGCAATCCGATGCAGTCTTGTGAAATCCCTATGTTTTTTGAGCGTGGTTTTGTAGATTTTGCAGAACTTGACAGCACAAGAAAAGAAATAATGGAAGAACACAAAAAGAAATACAAGGAAATGCTTGGTTGATGCATAGATACATAATTACATTTAAACGCAAAACGATTGATGGCTATACAATAAATAACTTTTTTGTTTATGCTACAACACAAGCAAAAGCTGTCAATCGTTTTTGCAAAACAACAGGGCATAGCAGAACAGTAATCATATCTGTATATAAAATGGAGTAGAACATGGGATTATTAGAAGATATAAAAAAGGATGCAGAAAAGAGTTTTACAAAAATACAAAGCACAGAAGAACAACAAATAGAACACATGTTGAATGGATTGTTTTACCTTGACAAAAACATTCCAGAAGAACTTAAATTCCTCAAGTCAGTAATGACAAGGGGAGCAGAAACACAGGAAAGAAAAGGATTACATGCAAGTGCAATCATTGTATCAGATGATAAATTTTGTTATAGGCAACAGGTGTTATCATTGTTTTACAAACAATTACAAGGTGAACAAACAAAGGTAGGATTAAAACGTATATTTGCAGAGGGTGATGCAATACATGAGAAGTGGCAAAGGTTATTTATCCGTGGTGGGTTGTGTAAGCCGTTAGATTGCGATTATAGCCGTTTTGATGATGACTACGACTTATCATATACACCAGACATTATATGCGCTATTCCAGAGGATTATAAGCTTGAAAGCGTATATGATGATAACGTAAAAAAAATACCTTATGTCATTGAAATTAAAAGCGTAAATACATTCACATTCAAAAAACAAAAGTATCATGCAAGCGGAAGAAAACAATGCCAGCTATACATGTACTTAACAGGAATCCACAACGGAATTGTTTTATGTGATGATAAAAACACGCAAGAGTTTAAAGTGTACAAGTATGAGTATAATCCAAGTGAAATAGCACCGTACATTAGAAGATTAGAACAAATACAGGAACATAAAAGCAGTCTGGAAAACAAAAATAAATTAGTTAAGCGGCACAAACAATGTTCATGTTATGGAAGTAAAAAGGTGCAGGAATGTCCTATGCGTGACGTATGTTTTAGAAGAAAAAAGGAGAGATTGAAATGAGTTTAAGAGAGTTTATCAAAGAATACGTATGTGCAAATACAATGATAAGGCTTTGGATAAATATAGACGGGCATGGAAGACTTTGTTTGTTTGATGATTGTAAACCAGTAATGAGCTGGGAGTTAGAAGATAGCACAGAATATGAAAAATTTAGAAATATGAAGGTAGTCGGTGTTACTGACATATTATGTGATACGTATTATGAGGCAGTTAATATTGTTGTAGAATAACCTATAAGTACGGGTTGAAATAGTTTAATAAATCTGTTATAATGTAGTTACAAACAAAGAAGAAAACAAAAGAAAGGATATAGAAAAATGGAAATTGATAAAAGTACACCAGAAGCAGAAGAGAGAAAAATAAAAGTAACAGAAGCAGAAGTCATTGTAAGAAGATGTAACACAGGTTTTTATTTCGAAATTAAATATAAAAGGGTAGGAGAAGAAAATTATAACATTGGTTATGGGTCATGTAATATTCACGTGGTATTTGATTGGTTAGACAAATGTTTTGAAATTGTAAAAGAGGAACATCAATGGAATTTTTAATAAATTTTTTAATATTTGAGATGATATGTATAGCAGTTTTATTTATTGTCGTATTGGTTATTTTAACGAATTATATAGCATCATATTTGAGAGACATTAACAGGTCAATAGAAAAAGGATTTGAACACATAGAAAAGGAGATTTATAACAGTGTTGAAAGAATAATAAAATATTTAGACAAAAGGGATTGACATTGTGCAATCCCTATGTTATTATATAGACATAAACAAGAAAACAAATAAGAGAGGTAAAACAATTATGAAGAATAACAAAGAAAAATCAAAAGTTGAAAAGTCTATTGAAAGAAAAATGAAAGCGAAAGGCTTTGAGGTAACAATGTTAAAGCAGTATATTAGTAAAACTATATATGTTATTTCAAAAGATGGAGTTGAGCAGAAAGTAGAAGTTCCATCTAACGTAACAGATACAACATTATATGCTAATATGCTATCAGAGTTGTTCAAAGTTTCAGAGGAAATTAATGGCTAAATATTGCAAAGCATATGCACTCCGTGTAACTTATTTAGATTGCATGGAGTGTGAAACAAAAGAATGTAAAGCAAAGAAGGTGAACAAAATAGAACCGATGTTGATTATGCCAGAACAATTTGTGTATATGGTATTTGCAAGCAAAAGGGAAGGTTATACAGAAAACATTGTATGCAAATGTAAAGTACGAAACGTAACAGTATACAATGACAAAAACATATATAGTATGGACTTAATAAAAGTTGTATGTGGTTCTGACAAAGCAAAAGACATAGGAAAATGGGTAACAACATTCATGTGCGAAAATGAAAACATAAATACAGGCATTAGAATTAAACCGAATCGTTACCCAGTATTTACAGAAAAGGAAATATGCAAACAATGGCTAAAACAAAAATAAAGTTTGGTGACATATTAGAAATTAGTGGAAAAGAAAAGGCAGTGTATTGTGGCAAGTTAGAATCCAGAATAGGTGGTCATCATAGGTTGTTATTTTTCAACAGAAAAGCATATCAAGTACAGTATGTACAAGATAACTTTTTTGAGAGATTAAAACAAAAGGATATAACTGTTAAAATAATAGGAAGTAACAAAGAAGTTGCGGAAGAATGTAAGAAGAAGGAGAAACAAAAGTATGATAGAATCGTGTTTTAATTGTTTTTACCTAAATAGAGAACAAAAAGAGATAACGGAACATGGTAACATTCAATATGGATGTGATAGCAATGGGAGGTTTGGTTTTGTTCCATTTACAGTAAAATCAGAAAAGGAATTGAAAACCGGTGGCTGTTCTGATTGGATTGGAGAAGGAAAAACAATTAAATTAGGGCAGTTGTTTAGATTTTTTACGTCAAGTGGCAATAAATATGTTTGTCAGTATTGCGGTAAGATTGGAAGTAACTATCTTATATGGAATCAAACTTTGCGAGTATTTAAAGAAGTAAAACAAAGTTGGTTTAAAAAGAATATACACCATATTCAGATAACAAAAGATACTTACACAAAGTACAATACAGTTGAAGATAAGCAAGCATTTAGAAAAAGAATGGCACAGGCAAGAAAGAAAAGGTATGAACAGCAATGTCGAAAGTAGTAATAGGAATAGACGAAAGTTATACAAGAACAGGAATAACAATTTTAAAAGACAAACAAATAATATGCATCCATTCTGTTAATTTTGAAGATTGCAAAACAAATGTTGACAAGCGCAGACATTTAGATGTATATTTAAGGCAACAAATAAACAGGCTAAGGAAAAAGAACTTTGATGACATTACAATCATTGTAGAACGTATCAGATTGCGTTCACAAGGTTTTTTATCAGAAGCATATATAAAAGCCACAGGAGCATTGCTATCTGTTATTATAGCAATAGGGCAAGATTACAATATACCTACATACAGCGTTGATACAAGGTCATGGAAAGCACAAATAGTAGGTGACAGTAAGCCACTACAAAATCCATATGGAATCAATCCAGAGAAGTACCGTACAATCGTTTATTTGAAGCAGAAAGGGCTTTTGAAATACATAGTGGAGGAATACAAGGGTAAAGGTACAAAAGGCGTTATAAACGTCAAAATAGACGGTCAGAAAGTGCCTTGTAAAATTAATAATGATATGGCAGATTCATATTGTATCGCTATGTATGGATTCTTACCAGAAACAAAACAAAAGTTAAAGGAGGAAAAATTTTAATGTTTAACAAGATTGATGAATTAAGAGAAGAAGCAATGGAAGCAGAAAAATATTCTTGTGACGATTCTTTATGTAAATTTACAGGAACAGAATATTGTATTAAGGAATCTTGTGGTATTTGTAAATTACATGGTTGTAGAGGATGTAAACATTTTGAAGAGTGCATAAAAGAAGGGTTATTAAATTGATGAATGAATTAAAGGATGCAGAAATGCATCCTATTTTTTATTTAAAAATATTTCATTTTGTTATTGACAAAACAAAACATAAGTAATATTATAATATCAACAAATAAAACAAAGCAAACATAAACATAAAGGAAGGAAAAATAAAATGAGAACATTAGCATTGCAGAAAATTATTGAAAGAAGAAATTTTTTATTAGGAAGAATCGCACATAGAATTAAACAAATGCAGAAAGGTGAAATAGATGTAAAGGACTTTGCAATATATTATAGAGATTATAAGTCAGAATTTAAAGGATATATAAATAGTATGAGGGACATGGAAATCATAACAAATGAAGATAGAGAAAGGTTATATGATAGTTTCATTGAGGAAATAGATAATATCTAATAAGATTTAGGAAACCGAAAGGTTTCCTTTTCTTTTGCTCTTATAATCGTTTATTCGTTTATTTAAGGCATTTAATATATGCATATGTATAAATTATAGCATTAATGTATAAACTGTCTTAAATCGCATTTTATTATGTTCTGCATATGTTCTAATTTATCCCATTTTTATATTGACATAAAAACATAAATAATGTATAATCAAAACAAAGAAAAAGATAAACAGCATGTGGAGTGGACGCTTAGGACGCAAACAGGCAAGGTGCAAAAATTTATTTATAACAAAATAAAACAAAAAGTGTTTGACATTTGTTTCGTATTATGTTATTATAATTACAGAACAAAACAAAAAGAAAACAAATTGGAGGAAATAAAAAATGTTAAATAAAATAACTTTTAATAGTATCTCAGAAGTATTAAACTTCATAGATAAACATGAAGTGACAGAAGGATATAAAGCTAATATGGCATCAGTAGAAGGTGTATATTCATTCACAAAAACAAATGATTTTAATGAGGCTATGAACTTATTAAAACATGGATGGAACAGTGGCGCACAAAGGTTAAATACAAAACTTGGTACATTTAAAACAGGTGATGGATTTAAAACAAAACAGTTTTATAGTGTAGCAGGGTATCAGTGTTCAGTTCCAAGATACTTACAGGGAATACCTACAAACATGGTAAACAGTAAACGTGTTATAACAAAAAATAAAGTTGTAAACATAACGAAAGATATTTGTTATAATGCAGGATGGGATGCAGATAAAATGATTGAACAAGGCGTGAAATTTGTGGAACTGGTAAACAAAATTGAAAGCACAGGAACAAGATGTAATGTGTTTGTTATGCTTGGGGCGCAAAGGTATAATAACAAAGTTTGTTTTAAAATTAAAATCAAAGATAGTTCACAGAGAATGAACATAAAACAGTTAGCTTTTCCTTTAGCACATCCTAGTATGTTGCGTAGAATATTATTTGCATTAATGGAAAGGCATGAAACAACAAAAGATATGTATAATGGTTATGGTAGCCCAATAAGTTTTGATGAACTGCAAAGTGAATTTCATAAAGAATACTTTGTTCCAAGAGAAATCGAAGAAGAGCATATAACAGATGCAAACAAATATTGGTGTGATTAATTTCACACCTCTATTATCTTTCTTTGTATATATTATTTATAATATATATTTCTTTAAATAAAATAAATTATTTTAAAAATAAGTATTGACTTATAAATAAATATGTAGTATTATAATTACATCAAGTAAAACAGATATACAAATTGGAGTAAAACAAAATGAAAACGAGAAATTTTTTAAACGTAAGATTAAACACAGTAACAAATAAAATTGAATGTGAAACATTAACAGATTTCGGTGTAGTTAAAATCAAAAGAACACCAAGAAAACATACAGTTGAAATAAGAGAAGAACAGAAACAGGGCATTTATAGTTTTGAAATACAAGGAATTATGTATTGTTATAAAGTAGCTGACAAGGATGGCTATATGGAACAGTACAGAGAACCAGTAGATTTTAGAAGTGAAGATAGAACAACAGATGAACTTAGAAAAACAGGAAGGAAAGCAAAAACATCTGTTGAACTTCCAAAAGCAAAAGTAATTGAACCTAAAAAGCCTGTTGTAATTGAAGAACCAAAACAGGAAAATAAAGAAGAAAACAAAGAAGTTCACCATAAACAGTATGATACAATTAAAACATGTATTGAAAATGATATTCCTGTATATCTTGTAGGTGAAGCAGGAACAGGAAAGAACTACACATTGGAACAGATTTCATGGGATTTAGGACTTGAGTTTTATTTCACAAACAGTATTCAGCAAGAATACAAATTAACAGGTTTCATTGATGCAGGTGGAACATACCATGAAACAGAGTTTTATAAAGCATTTAAAAATGGTGGAATTTTCTTCCTTGATGAAATTGACGCAAGTATTCCAGAAGTATTGGTTTTATTAAATGCCGCAATCGCAAATAGATACTTTGAATTTCCAACAGGCAGAATTGAAGCACATAAAAACTTCCGTGTAGTAGCCGCAGGAAATACAGTTGGAAGTGGTGCTGATGAATTATATACAGGTCGTTTAGTTCTTGACCAAGCAACACTTGATAGATTTGTTATTATTGATTTTGATTATGACAGAAACATTGAAATGCATATTTCAAACAATAACAAAGAATTGGTTGACTTCATTGAGGATTTAAGAAAACAAGCTAAAACAAATGGAATAAGAGCAACATTCAGTTATAGATGCATTACAATGGTGACAAAACTTGAAAAAGCAAAATTACCATTAGAACAGATTTTGAAAATTGCAGTATTCAAAGGAATGACAGCTGATACAATAAATTGTTTTGCAAGTAATAATTCAAATAAATATGGATATTCATTAACACAGATTAAAAGGGCGGCTTAATTGCTTCCCTTTTATTTTATATAAAAACAGAACAAAAAGTTTCAAAAATGTGTTGACAAATGTTCTGGTAAGGTGTATTATAATATCAGAAACAAGGAAAACACAAAACAAACAAAGAAGGAGAAAAACAATGGAAAGACAGGAAATGTTAAACAAATTACAGGAACAGGTTACAGCAGGAAAATTCAGAACAATGCAGAAATGGTCTGATGCAAGGTTGGAAAAAGAATGCATTAGATATGGCATTATTGATAACAGAAGTGAGGAAGAAAAAGAGTGTTATGCTCTTATGGCAAAATTACAGGGATTACAGGGACATTTACATGACTTTGTTGACGATTCATTCGATGGCGACATGATGATGGCAATTTGCACAGATGACTATGCCGCTTGTAGAGAAACAGAACTTACACAGCAGGTTCGTAGAGAAATTGCTGAAACACAGAGCAAACTCAGCAAGAATGAATTTTTCAAGTTTCTGCACACATATGCATAAAGGAGATACAAATGTTTGAAAAAATAAAACAAGCACTAGACCCTATGCCAGATTATTATAACTACACAAAGGAGTTGATTGAGTTAGAACAAAGGTACAGGGATTTATTCGGAAAAGAAGAATTTGATGACATGCGTAAACGCTCATATCAATCAACAATGCCTTATAAATCGTTTATAAAGGCAGATATGGAAAGAAAGTTACAAGAGGTATAAAGTTATGGTAGTACAAAAAGAAATTGATTTAAAGGTATTACAAAGCGTTGTAGAAGATGCTATGCAAACGGCAATTGACAATTGTGAAGAAGTAAGAATAAATTTAATTGTAGCACATGATGTTATTGCAATAATCAAAGAAGCATCCAAAATTGAAACACAGACAAATAAAAGATTGCTAGAATGTTATGGTTACTATGACGAAAACAAAACAAAATGTACATGCTGTAAACAACAAAAAGAATGTATGGAAGAAAAAGACATTGTGTGATGATTGTCTTATGAGTTGTTGTTGCAATGTAGATTGTTCAAATGAACGTGTTACAGAACAAATGTTAGGAGATTTAACAAAGTGCTTTGGAAAATCTTATGGTAAAAGAACTAAATGTAGGGCTTGTAAACACAAAGGACAGTGTGAGGTGTTAACAAAACATGAACAAAAGAACAACTAAGTGGTACAGAAGGAATGAAGCAGAAGTAATGAAACGCTTAGGATTTAAACCAACAAGAAATAGTGGTGCAACATGGATAGATAAAGCAGATGGACAGAACGATCATTGTATTTGTGAACTTAAAAGCACTGACAAAGCATCTTTTACAGTAAAGCAGGAGTATTTACATACACTAGAAGCAAATGCAATAGAAGCCCATAAATTGCCTGTATTTGCGTTTCAATTCATTAACAGGGATGAAGTATGGCTGGCAATAAAAGAATCTGATATAGAAGCATTTAAAAACCTTGTGCGGTATTCTGTATTAGAAGAATTAGCAGAAGGAGATAGAAATTATACAATTCCAGAAGAGTTACAAAAAAAGTTTGGTAGGAAAGAAGTACAGGAAGAATTAGAAAGCAATGGTTTTTATTTATCTCCATTATTGGAAAAAGAAAAACATAAACCTGCTTGTTATGGCGAAATTGATTTTGATTACTGGGAGCTTGAATGTTATGATTGCAAGTTTTTAGAACAATGTAAAAAAGATTCAAAAAAGGTATTGACAACTGAAAATGAAAGTGATACTATAATGGGGAAGGGGAAAGGGGATAGGGTTGAAGCTGTTAGCTTCATGCCAGAACCTAAACCAATAGATAACAAAGATATTGTTAAAGTTAATAAAGATAAAGTAAAACAAAACTTATTAGCAAGAAACAAATATAAGTTATCAAAACAAACAGAGATTGAAGAAATACAAGAAAGAAGGAGAAAAGAACAAAGAGAAAGGAATAGAACATATTGGAAAAGAAATTCAAACAAAAAGGAATAGCAACTTTTGAAGGGTTGTCTATTGGAAAAAACAAAACAGTACAAGTAAAGTTTAAACTCAGATATGATGAAATTCTTACTTCGGTAGAATTATTACAGGGTTTAAACAATGATATTACTGTACATGCTAAAGGTGCTACTGGAAAGGCTCAGAACCTTGGGTTGTTTACCATTGGAGCAGTAAACTTTGACAAAGATGGTAATGCAACAATACCATTTAAAGCACTTGTAGATAATGTTAATCTGGATGCTATTTGTAACTTAGTTGATGAAGAATACATTCAGTTACGTTTTATGGCAGTGTTAGAATTGCCAGATGCAAATGTAGAAGATGCAGAAGGAGGTGAGGACGAATGGCAAGATTAAGTTACACCGAAATCTGTAAAGAACGTATCAAAGAAAAAAGAAACATTGTTATTTCAGAAACATTTGACAGCGAAGGCAAATTCATGGGTTATTCAGTAACAGAACAGCTCGTAGCAGAAGAAAATGGGAAAGAAGTAAATGTATTCCTTAAAAACAGCCTTGGTATTTTAGATGACAATGGATTACTTGGACTTTACAATGCAATAGAATATGCATGTGAGAAAGCAGGGTTAATTCAGTTTAATGTTCCGGAAGAACAGAAAGAAGAAAATACAAATTAAGTATTGACAAATAGAACACAAGATGTTAAAATGTATTTGTAACAAATAAATACACACATTAAACTCTATTCAAATCAAACACAAAACAAAATTAGAAGAACCATTCACTAAGCTAAAACTAAGCTAAAATCAAGAAAAAGAAAAGAGAGGTAAAAGAAATGGCAAAGAATTGGACAGCTTATGAAGCCGCAAAAGAAATTTATGGAGACAACAAAGAGAACATTGCAGAGATTGGAAGCAGATTTCCATTATTCGCAAGAACAATCGCAATCTTGAACAATGATTATGTTCTGGATATTCTGAAAGCAATTCCGAAGGTTACCGCAAGAGTTGTTGAAACTGGTCTGAAAGAAATGGAAGTGGGCGCAGACGTTGAAACGGATGCAGAAACAGAAGCGGAGGAAAAACCAGTTAAAAATACAAAGAAAACAAAATCAGCAGTAGAAGAGGATGATGCAGAAGGAACATATGAGAGCATGACAAGCAAAGAGTTATACGCACTGTGTTGTAAGAGAGGTATTTCTTCCAAGTGCAAATCACGTTCCAAAGATGCATTAATTGAACTGTTAAACAAATATGATGCAGGCGAACTTGATGACGAGCCGAAAGCCAAAGCAGGTAAGAAAACAAAACCTGCAAAAAAAGCAGAGCCAGTTGAGGATGATACAGAAGATGAAGATTGGGATGATGATAAAGAGGAAGAAGAGAAAGACCCATACGCAGGTAAAACAGCAAAAGAACTGTTTGCAATGTGTAAGGAGCGTGGTCTTAAAACAAAACCAAAACAGTCAGCAGAGAGTTATGCAAAACTTCTGAAAGAGGATGATGCGGCAGACGCAGATGACGAATCTGAGGAAGATGAAGATGACGAATGGGAAATCTAAAACAAAAACAAATTTGAAGTAGTAACAAAATAATAACGGATATTCCGAGTAAACACCTATACAGAATCGTGCATAAACATTAAATTAAATAAGACATAAACATAATCTGATATTTCAAAGGGCAGGCGGCAGGGAAACTTGTTAGCCTGCTTTTATTTTTAAAACAAACAAAAGGAATAAAGTAATATGAAAACAGATGACATTTTAAACATTGATGCAGAAAGAGAAGAAGGAAAAAGAACCTTAAACAAATTTTTGTGGAAAATAAAGCCATTAAAAACAAAAGCAATGAAACAGGGAATACCGCCTAAAGCAGAGTATTTGCCCTTAGAATTGATTGAAACAGCCATACATGGATTATGTAGCCATTATGGATATAGAACGCAAGGAATAGGCAGTTATTTTAATTCTGACGTGTTTCAGTTTTATACAACATGTGTAATGGATGAAAAGAGACAATGGCTTGGAAATGTATATGGTAAAACATTATGGGAGATTGAAGCAAAAACATTAATAAAAATATATGGATTAATTCTGGAACAGAAAGGAAGAGAAAATGAAAACAGTTAGCTTTTATACAGATGGAGCATGTAGCGGAAACGGAAAGAAAGAAGAAGGAGCAGGCAATGGTGGCTGGGCTTATGTAGAATGTACAAAGTGTGATTCTGGAATTAAAACAAAGGTGGTATCTGGAAACAAAACAAATACAACAAACAATGAAATGGAACTTACAGCAGTATATAAGGCGTTAGTAAAGTCCTTAAAAGCAGGCTATGAAAATGTAACAATCTATACAGATTCGGCTTACATCGTAAACGCTATAACAAAGGGTTGGCTGTGTAAATGGTGTATTAATGGTTGGCAGACTGTGGAAGGAAAACAAATTAAAAATAAACAAATATGGGAAAAGATGTTTAAACTTATATATGAGAAAAACATTAAACTCACTATGGTAAAGGTAAAAGGGCATAGTACAGATATGCTAAATGAATTAGCAGACAATGCCGCAGTCAATGCAAGATTAGAATTGGAGAAGTAAAGCAATGTTAATAAGTGAAAAAGTGCTTGAAAAAACATTTACAGCAGAAAAGATGAAAGATGCTTATTTGAAAGCATGTAAATGGGTAAGCAGTAACATTATTGCAATAAACAATTTTGAAAACGTGACAATTAAATATGTGAAACAGTCCGAAGGAGTAGTTAAAACAGTAAAGGTTATTTTGTATGTTACGACAGAAGAAAAAGAAGTGTTTGAAAGAACATGCAATATTTGTAGAGAGTGTTCATCATTATTTTATTTAGCAGAAAACAAAAACAAATGTGCAAGTTGTGCAATAGAACCATATAGAAAAAGGGAACTTGAAAAGTTGAAAAACATCAAAGAAGGATTGAAGGGGAAAATATTATGAAATACTGGGTTGAAACAAAAGAAAAGAAACAGAAAAGAAGCATTAAGAGCATCTTAAAACAAACATTGATTGAACAAACAAACATTATATGTTCATTTATGAAACCAGCAAATATTGCAGTTATAGTCCAGTTCCTTGTACCTTGCTTTTTAGTGGCGTTAGGATGCAGTTATATTACAGCATTGGTAGTGAGTGCCATTACAACGTATTTAACGGCTTATTTAAGGGTTTTAAATGATGTAATGAAAGAAAGTATCAATCATATACCAATACCGCCTAGAAAGTTCATAGAAGTTGACAGGGATGGCTTTATAGGATTAAAGAATAAGAATGATATGCCAGAACTATTACAATATCTGTATGAATTAGAAACATACTTAGAAAGCAAAGGACGTATTAATAATGGGACGGATTAATAGTGCGCCATGTTTGAAATGTGCAGATAGAAAAATAGGTTGTCATGGCGTATGTGTGGATTATATAGAATTTCAGAAAAAACAAAAGCAATTAAGAAAATCAAAAGAAACAGAAAGAATAAAAAGGTCAGCAACATTTAGACCAGAATATTTTAAATAAATCACATTTCAAACAAAATAATAGTTGACAAACAAATAGAATAGCAGTATAATAAAGGCAGGTAATAGGAAAGGGCATAAAAAGGATGAATGTCCGAGAAAAGGGTAGCCTATAAATACCTGCCTTTTATTTTAGAAAACAGTGCAGTGTTCCAATATTAAAAAGGAGCATTAAAACATGGGAAAAAGAAAAGGACAAGCACCAGTAACTTATCTTGATGGGACGTTAGACAAATATAATTTGAAAAACAGAACACCAGAAGAAAGGAAAGCATTTGCAAAGAAAGGTGCAGAAACAAGGAAAAAGAACAAAGAAGAAAAACTGGCATTGCAGAAAGTAATGCGTACGTTATTGAGTATGAGAGTAAGTTCTGATAAACAAAAGCAGGTTTTAAAACAAATCGGATTTGAAGATGCAGAACTAACAAATAAAACATTGCTCATGACAGCACTATTTAAAAAAGGATTAACAGGTGATGTTAGCGCAATAAAAGAAATAACAGACATGATGGACAAGTTAGAGTTGTTTGAAAGTGGAAAGGATGTAAGACAGCAACCGGTAATTATTAATCTTGTACCAACAGGAGAACCAACACCAATAACAGAACAAGATGAAAAGGACATCTGGAAAGCAGAGAACGGTATTCCATTAACAGATACAAAAAATATGGAAGAATGGAACACAGATGATTCTGAAATATGGAACGAAGATGACTGGGGAAATGAAGTATATGACGGTTAATAGAAGTGCCTTAGGAAGCATTTAAAAGCCCATATACAGATTTTTTATTATACAGGTATATAAGTGTAAAGTAAAAGAAATAAAACCCTTATATAAAGTTATAATAAATAACAAATATATTCCCTAAAACAGTAATAAAACAGGAGAACATAAAACAATGGAACAATTAAACATTAAATATAAACCAATAAAGGAATTAAAACCTTATAAGAAAAACGCAAAGAAACACAACAAAGAACAGGTAGAACAAATAGCAAATAGTATTAAAGAGTTCGGATTTACTCAGCCAGTAATTATTGACAAGAACAATTGTGTGGTAGCAGGACATGGTAGAATCTTAGGAGCAAGGAAAGCAGGATTAAAACAAGTACCTACTGTTTGTTTAGAAGAACTCACAGAAGAACAAATAAAAGCATACAGGCTGGTAGATAACAAACTGAATGAAAGTGAATGGGATTCAGATTTATTAAAACAGAGCTTAGATGAAATAGCAGAAATGGATATGGAAGTATTCGGATTTGCAATGGATTCATTAGCAGATGAAGAATTAGAAATAGAGCCAGAAGTACCGTTCACAGAAATATTGAATGAAGAAAACAATTACATTGTTTTAAAGTTTGATAACAAGATAGATTGGATAAATGCACTTGGAGTGTTAGGAATTGAAAAAGTAAAAGCATTCCCCACTAAGAAAAGTGGAAATAAAAAAACATTCGGTGAAAGAGCCGGAGTTGGAAGAGTAATAGATGGCGTTAAGGTATTGGAGAAGGTGAAAGAATGAAATATAAGGATAAAGAAATTGTTATAGCATGTCCATCATATAAAAGACCAGTTGTTGAAACATTACAGTATATTCATTTCTGCAAAGTGTATGTTTCACCAGAAGAATATAAAACATATTTAGAGTTTAACCCAAAACATAAAGAAAACATTGTTAAGTGTAAAAAAGGTATACAAGGAAATTTGTGCAGAGTAAGAAACTATATCCTTGATGAAGAATTTAATCATGGTGCTGATATAGTCCTTATTATAGATGATGATTTACGGTGCATAGAGCATTTTGAAATGTCTGAGGATAGAAGTTATGCGTATGAAAAAGTAAAGCTGAAATCAGCGGATATATTAGATTTCATATATCGTTATTCATTGTTATGTGAAGAATGGGGTTTTAAGTTTTGGGGAATAAATTGTAACAGTGATACAATGAGTTATAGACAATATTCACCGTTCAGCACTACAAGTTATATAGGAGCCCCATTTCAGTGCTTTATAAAAGGTAATGAATTAAGATATGATGAAATGTTACCTTTGAAAGAAGATTATGATATGACATTGCAGAATATGAACAAATATCGTGGAGCATTGAGAGTTAATAAATACCACTATGTTTGTAGGCAATCAGAACAAAAAGGTGGTTGTGCAATTTATAGAAACATGGAGAGGGAAAAAGAACAATTTGAAATGTTACAAAAGAAATGGGGTAGTGATATTGTAAGATTGGACACATCAAATAAAGGAAGAAGTAAGAAGAACAGAAAGTACATTGATTATACCCCGATAATAAAAATACCAATAAAAGGAATTTGAATATGGATGAATGGGATGAATTAGAATCAAGATATAAACCAAAAGGAAACTATAAGATGCATGATGAAAATAAAAATGCATTATTAAACAATTATGTTGTTCCACCATTTAGTGTGTTAGACACAAAAGCCGGATATTGGCAGGATAGAAAAAAACAGTTATTTGATTATGTTGGGGATAGCACAAAAGGAAGACACGTTGAAACAATTAGTAGCAACCTTATTGGAATGAATAGCACAAGTATGTTCGACCCAGTGTTGTGTGAAATCATTTATAAGTGGTACTGTCCAACAAACGGAAAAATTATTGATTGTTTTGCAGGTGGAGCAGTAAGAGGTTTGATGGCATACAAGTTTGGTTATAGTTATATCGGTATAGATTTAAGTAGAAAACAAATAGAAGAAAATGTGAAAAGAGCGAAACAGTTAAGAATAAAACCGAATAATGGATTGGTTTGGAAATGTGATGATAGCTTAAACATTGATAAATATGCAGAAGATGGTAGTTTTGATTTGTTGTTTACATGTCCACCTTATTTTAATTTAGAAGTATATAGTGATGATAACAGAGATATAAGTAATATGAATATTGTTGAGTTTGAGAAAACTTACAAAATGATATTACAAAAGACTGTAAATAAATTAAAGAACAATAGATTTGCAGTGATTGTTGTTGGTAATGTAAGAAATGAAGATGGAGTGTATATTGACCTTGTAGGTATGACAAATAAAATAATGGAACAGTGTGGCTGTGGATTATACAATGATTGTGTGTTATTAGAAGCACTAGGTTCTGCGCCAATAAGAGCAAGCAGAATGTTTGGAAGTTATAGAAAACAAATACATGTTCACCAGAATGTTTTAGTGTATTATAAAGGAGTGCCGAGTAAAAAGAATTTGAAAAAGTTTATGAGTTTAGTTGAAAAATAATATGTTTGTTATATTGTTACAAAACAATGGAATTGAAGCACTTGATAAGATTTAAGCACCCATTTTAGGGTGCTTATTTTATTATATAAATAAATATAAAATATTTTATAAAAACATGTTGACTTTCTGTTATATTGTGTTATAATATAATTAAAGTTAAGAGATAACAAATAAACAAACAATGAAGAATTTCAACGATGCATTCTTTGCAAGTATTGATAAAGAAAATAAAATTCTGTACATTCATCATTAGGTCTTAAATATGCAATGACAGTAAGAGAACAGTTTGGATTTTAAAAAAAAAGTAAAAATAAGTATTGACAAATCATAGTATTCGATGTATAATAAATACATAAAATAAAGCAAACAAATTGGAGGAAACAAAGATATGAAAAAATTAAACAGAGCAAATTATACAGTAATAGATGAATTTGGTTGTGACATTACAACAATCGTAAATGTGTTTGAAAATGAACAGAATGGAAAGTTACTTGTTATTGATGAATTTGATTTAGACATAACAAAAAGAGTAAAAGTCTTAAAAAATTGTTGACAAAATCAGCCACATAATATATAATTAGTATTGTAAACAAGAGAGAACAAAAAGAGAAGAAAGGAAAGAAAAAAAATGACAAAAGCAGGAATGAAAAATTATAAACTTTGTAGTGAAGTAAAGGAAAATGAATGTTGCATAGGAGGATGCGATTGTTCATCTTGTATGTATGCATTTCCGGGTAATAAAGCATTAGATTTAATGCAAACAGATGTAACAGCAGATACACCGAATATCTGCAAGAAATGTCATAAATAAAACAATTTGAGGATAAGAAAACATGATAATTAATGATTTAATGGATTTAATCAAAAAATTGTTTGGTAATGACTATGAAAATGTTATTATCGTTGATGGAGATAGAACTGAACACGGTGCAGATGAAATGACAGTTAAGGAATTGAAGAGTTACGATATAAATAAAATAGATGAGATAATAGCGTATGAAGATGAAATATATATTTATTTCTAAAACGAATAGGAGAATAAAAAGAATATGAAGAACAAAGAAAAATATGCAAAAGAGATTGTGGATATTGCTTGTAGTGGAGATAGCATTGCCGTAAAAAATAATAAATTGACATATTGTCGATGTTTAGATTGTTCTGAGTGTTTATTTAATTGTTCACATAATTGCAGGGAACAGGTAAAAAAATGGGCAGAATCAGAGTACATCGAAAAGTCAGTGATAAGTAAGAGAGATATTGTAATTCTTGATTATTTCAGGAGCAATTTGAAATACATTGCAAGAAATGAAGATGGTAATTTGTTTGCATATGAAGCAAAACCAATAAAAGGAAAGACATATTGGAAGTGTACCCGTGGTAATTGTCTACTTTTGAGTAAACAATTAAATATAGATTTTCCAATGGTCAAATGGTCAGATGAAAACCACAACATTGCCCTATGGTGTAAAGGTAGCACACAAGAATTTGACTCTTGTAATACTGGTTCGATTCCAGTTAGGGTAGTTATGGGAATGTAGCGCAGTTGGTTAGCGCACCTGTCTTATACACAGTTGGTCGTGGGTTCGAATCCTACCATTCCTATTAGGCGAAAGCCTTGGAACATATTAACAAAGAACAAATAAGGAGAAACGAACATGGAAAACAAAGAAGTAAAAACAAATGTAACAAATGAAGAGTTAATGCAGAAAGTTGTAGGACTTGAAAAAGAGCTCAAAAGAGCCAATTCAAATATTGCACTTGCTCTTACAACATTGACAACAGTGTATGCATATGAACAGGCTAAGTTAAAATAGAAAGTAAAAGAAGGAACTGCAACAAATACAGAAAAAGAAATCAACAGATTATACAAGTATGCAGACATTGCAATAAATGGAGCGTTAAAAGAACAGCAGAGCAAAATGCTTAAAGAATTAAAAGAAAATGGTGAGCTTGAAGCGTTTGAAAGTTTCAGCAGTATCATTGATTCAATTTTTGGATTTTAGGCATTGACAAACATAAAATGAATATGGTATAATAAAAGAAACAAAGGGCAGGTACATAAAAGTTGTATCTGTCTTTTGTGGCATTATAAAAACAAAGTGAGGTAAACAAAATGCAAACAGATATAAAGGTATCTGAGCGTTTTGCATCTTTTTTAACAGACTGGGATTATACAGAATATTTACTTATAGGTGGGTATGGAAGTGGAAAGAGTTACCATATTGCATTAAAGTTTATTTTAAAACTATTAGAAGAAAAGCGAACAGCATTAGTTGTTAGACAGGTAAAAGAAACAATTAAAGATTCTTGCTTTGCACTGTTTAAAGATATACTTGAAACAATGAACATGCTTTCTGATACAACAACAAATAAAACAAAAGCAATAGATGGAAAAGTAATAGCAGTTAGTTCTCCAATGGAGATAAGATTTCCAAATGGTTCAAAAATCATATTTAGAGGTGTTGATAATCCAGAGAAATTAAAGTCAATTCATGGAGTTTCAATGGTTTGGATTGAGGAATGTTCGGAAGTTAGGTATGATGCATATACAGAGTTATTAGGACGCATCAGAACACCAAAC
>UMDC01011216.1_pt1 | contig 26734 bp, 18 predicted proteins | sample 1964391 | NCBI WGS metagenome assembly UMDC01 (sample SAMEA4835984, study PRJEB28245) | human gut metagenome | biome: gut microbiome; material: fecal sample | place: Denmark | collected 2008 | reverse complement strand
CTAAAAGGGGATACCCTAAAATTGGAAGTTTACTAAAAAAGCCTTATCAGTTCCATCTTTCAGGATAATGATAAGGCTGTTTGTATATTCTTTATTTATTAACGGAAGAATGAGAAATTTACACTTCCATAATGTCGATGTTCTATGAAGTGCGGATGGTTCTCGAAATTTTGGTCTTTTCCATGCTCCAGAACGAAGATTCCGTCTTCTTTCAATAGATTATACTCAAAAATTTTATCAGGTATTGTTATCAGCTCTTTTAAAGCATATGGAGGATCTGCAAATATGAAATCGAACTGTTCATTGCATCTCTCTATGTATTTAAATACATCTCCACGAAGAGGAAGACATTTGTCTGTTTTTACTTCATTCATTACTTTACAAATGAAGGCATGATGCTGTGGATCTTTCTCTACTGAAATAACGCGTTCACATCCGCGAGAAACAAGTTCTATACTGATACTACCTGTACCGGCAAAAAGGTCGAGTACTGTCGTTCCCTCAAAATCAATGTAATTGTTTAATACATTGAAAAGATTTTCTTTTGCAAAATCGGTTGTCGGACGAGCTTTGAAAGTATGAGGGACATCAAAGCGGCGCCGTTTGTAAATGCCACTGATTACTCGCATATAAGTAAAGCTTGTATGTCAAACGGAATATCTTCTATACGTGAAGTGTGTGACGTATTGAATTCCGCTTGAGGATTAATAATAAAGATTCGTCGAAGATATTCTTTAAGCTGGTTTTGTACTTGCTGACGATAAGCTACATTGTCTCCTGTAAGATGTAATTCATCATGTTCCTGATCATACCCTAATTGTTTCCATATGTTCAGCAAATAGTAACTGCAATCACCAGTATTGTTTATTGTATAAGAGTTTGCTAATTGTAATCTGCCCTTATCCAAGGCAAATGTATCCATACTATTCCCATGAATATTGGCATATAATTTCTTGTTGTTGCCCAGTTTACTACGATTTGTAAGATATTCTATTTGTGGACTTATTGTAGAGAAAAAACGGGCATTAGGAAGTTGTTCTGACAGAAACAAATGTGTTAACTTGTCTATCGTAAACAGAATAACTAAATTACTCTTTCCTAATACGTTGCATAGTATTATTTCATTATTCTGTTTGCGGAAGTTTTGATAGAAGGTAGTTTCCATCTGCTCGTCTTCGAATAATTCTAATGGGACAGAGGTATAGCGGGCTGTATGAATAAGAATATTGATCTGGCGATATGTGTATTTCAACTCTGCTGTTTGAGCTAGAAAAGCTTTAACATTTGCAGCCATCGACTGTTGAGTATTGACAGCGAATGTCTGAAAATAGAAATCACATTCTTCTAAAGGGTTATAGACAGAAAAAGAAAATCCATCCGTACTAAGACGGATGGATAATGTATATTGGCTTGATTTTGTAAAATCAATATTACCGTTGGTCATAAATAATTATTCCCAGTTACCAGCGTTGTTATTAGGCTGTTCGATATCACCAACTCTCAAACCGCAATATTTGCCAAGTTTTTCCTGAGTATCTTTCAAGTTGATTAATTCTTGTCTGTTCAAGTCGCTCAGATATACATCATAAGAAACTTGAGCTTGGAATAAGTTCAATGGTGCACCAGATTTAGTAGTATCTTTGCGGATTGCCATTTCGAATTTAGCTCCGTTTCCATAAGGAACGAAAGACAATGAGTCAGGATTAAATCCTTTGCTGAAAATGGTATCCATTACAGCTACCCACATAGTATCACGACGGAAGTTCTGTAAACCAGCTTTTTCTACTTCGCTCCAGTTACCAGTCTTTTTAGCTTTGTTTATCAATTCCATAGCCTTCTTTTCAGTCATACCATTGTTCAACTGATCGTCAGTCAAAGCACCAACTTTCATAATGAACGGTAATTTTGCTGTTTTTACGAAGTCGATAAGAGAATCGAAACTTGCAGTATATGCACCAGCATGTACTGTACGATATTCCTGCTGTGCTTTACGGATATCGATTAAGCGTGCAATAATAGCGTCTTCGCGGACTTTTTTCTCTTTGTCGAAATTGATAGGACCCATAATACTACCGTAGCAGATGTATACCAAAACAACGGCACAGGCAGCTAACACAAGATTAATAACTGTTTTCATGATAATATTTGTTTTTTTAGTTTATATTCGTAGCGCAAAAATAAAATAAATAACTTGAACCACGTCAAAGTTATATGAACTTTTTATAGGATATTTATGTTAAATAATGATTTATCGCAGCAAATTAAACGAAATTTTTTCTATAAACCAACAAGTGAGCAAGAAATTACTATTGAATCTTTTATAAATTTCTTATTTTCTCCGAAAAGCGATACTATTTTCTTGCTGAAGGGTTATGCCGGAACAGGTAAAACTGCTTTAATCAGCGCGTTGGTAAGGACGCTTGACCAGTTGAAACAGAAGTGTGTATTATTGGCTCCTACTGGTAGGGCTGCTAAAGTCTTTTCTCATTATGCTGGGCATTCTGCATATACTGTTCATCGTAAGATTTATCGTCAGCGTAGCTTTTCTAATGAACTGGATAACTTTGTTATAAATTCCAATCTGCATCAGCATACTTTGTTTATTGTAGATGAAGCTTCTATGATTGCCAATGAGGGACTTTCAGGGGGCATGTTCGGATCCGGACGTTTGTTGGATGATTTGATACAATATGTTTATTCAGGAGAGGGATGCCGGCTAATGCTGATAGGAGATACAGCACAGCTGCCTCCGGTAGGTGAAGAGGAAAGCTCTGCATTGTCTGTACCTATGCTCGAAGGATATGGCCTTGAGGTTATGGAACATTGTCTGACAACGGTAGTACGCCAGGGACAAGATTCTGGAATATTGTATAATGCAACATTGCTTCGGCGGTGTATAGCCGAAGAAGAGTATTTTTCTTTGCCCCAGATCAGGCTAAAAGGATTTTCTGATATAAAAACTATTTCTGGAGGAGAGTTGATTGATGCTATAAATGAGTGCTATGATAAAGTGGGAATGGACGAAACGATGATTATCTGTCGTTCGAACAAACGTGCTAATTTGTATAATAAAGGGATACGTAATACCATATTATATAGGGAAGATGAACTGAACACAGGGGATTTGTTGATGGTGGCTAAAAATAATTATTATTGGGGGACGGAGTGTAAAGAGTTGGATTTTATAGCGAATGGGGATATTGCTGTTGTTCGTCGTGTTCGTCGGATTCGTGAAATGTATGGTTTTCGTTTTGCTGATGTTGTTTTATGTTTTCCAGATTATGGAGATTTAGAACTGGAAGTAAAGATTTTATTAGACACCTTGCATTCTGACTCTCTTGCCTTGACAAAAGAACAAAGCGACTGTCTGTTTCATGCAGTGCTTGAGGATTATAGTGATATAAGCGTTAAGCGTGAACGGATGAAAAAAATAAAGGAAGATCCGTGGTATAATGCACTTCAAGTAAAATATGCTTATGCTGTAACTTGTCATAAGGCACAAGGAGGGCAGTGGCAGCGTGTATTTATTGACCAGGGTTATATGACGGAAGAAATGCTTACTCCAGATTATTTTCGTTGGCTATATACAGCCTTTACTCGTGCAACCGACATTCTTTATTTAGTGAATTGGCCCAAAGAGCAGATTGAAGAAGAGTAGTTTGATTATATTACGATGGGGCTTGAGTTCTATAGATATTTGTTTTGCACTGAGTTTTTGGATAAATAAGAGCTGTGAGTTCTTTAAGAATTGTGTGGAGTAATTTGTACGTTGATGGTTTCTAGGATTTTTGCAAATACTGCCTTTTATGGCAGTGTTTGACTATAATGCATCTACTAAGTGATGTAATCTGAAAATCTTATATTGAATTTTTATTCCTGATATTTGGGAGATAATGATTTGTTTGACAGTATGCTAATAAGTGTTTCTCATAGTCCCTAAAAAATAGGATGAAATCTTATGGAAAATGTCTTGGTGATATAATGGAAGACTTTGTATAAATTTTCTAACTTTTCCACCTTCTTTTTGGGAGTTTTTTCGTTATTTTTGCAATACAACAGTATAAAATAAAAATTATGATAGACGAACTATTAGAATACAATCGTGCATTTGTGGGGAAAAAAGGTTACGAAAAGTATTTAACGAATAAATATCCTGACAAAAAGATTGCTATTGTCACTTGTATGGATACCCGTTTGGTTGAATTGATTCCGGCTGCTCTTGGATTGAAAAATGGTGATGTAAAAATGATAAAAAATGCTGGAGGTACGATAACTCATCCCTTTGGAAGTGTAATGCGTAGTTTGCTGGTGGGTATTTATGAACTTGGGGTAGAAGAGGTGATGATAATCGGGCATACAGATTGTGGTGCACAGCACATGGATAGTAAGGTAATGCTCCGGCATATTAAGGAACACGGGGTAACTGATGAACAATTGGAAATGATGCAGTATTGCAATGTTGATTTACATTCTTGGTTGAGTGGCTTCGATAATGTGGAACAGTCTGTCAGAGGAAGTGTTCATTTGGTGAAGCATCATCCACTAGTACCTAAGGATGTCACTGTCCGTGGATTTATCATTGATTCGCAGACTGGAGAGTTGACAGAGTTTAAGAATATTGATTAAAGAGTCTGGCTTTTTCCTATATCAATCATAGGTATAAAGAAATATTAGCGTTTGAGAAAAAGAGAAAGATATACTAAAAATGATTATTGGGAGTTTAGTCCGTAATTCTCAAATAAAGAAATAGCCACATCAAATTGATGATACGGCTATTTGTATTAATAGGATGTCTTGATATTCAGCTAAAAATTACTTTCCAGAACGTGATTTTAGAAGACTATAGTGTTGGTAACTGTAAGATTACCGTTCTGCTTCTATTGTATAAGTGAAACTGTCTGCGCGATAGTAACCTATGTTATATTCTATAGGTACTTGATTGACGTCATATACAAAGCGTTCACGAATTAGTATTGGATCTGTTGTTTTTATATCAAGTTTTTCAGCTATGCGTTCTCCTGCCAGACTTGCAGATATTTTTTCTTTGCTGGTTTTTACAATAATGCCATAATCTTTTTCCAGTAACTCATATAGAGGACGTGTAAAATCCTCTTCTCCTGTAAGTGGTATTTTAGGATTAAAATAAGAAATGAAATATACGAAAGGATATTCTTTCTTTCCTCTTACTCTTTCTAGTACAATACATTTTACTGCATGCTCAGGATCAATATTGAAGAAATTACAAATTTCTTCTGATGGTTTTTTCCAACTGATATGAAGTTCAAAATTACGTATTTCGATACCGAGCATCTTCATCTCTTGTGAAAAGCTCAACCAATTTTTTACTCCGCCTACTATGCCTTTTTGAGCAACTTTTGTGCCAACACCTTTTTTGCGTATCAACAAACCTTCAAATACCAATTTATTGATAGCTTGTCTGAGTGTATTGCGCGAAATATTTAATCTTTCGGATAAATCAACTTCGTTAGGAAGAAATTTCCCATTTTTATACTCCTCTGATTCAATAAGCTTTCGAAGTATCTCTTCAGCTTGCACATGCAAGGGTTTGCTGCTGGCATGATCTAATTTCATATGTGCGATAGTTTTATTCTTCTGCAAATATAATAGAAAAAAACTTCTTAAACTATTGTTGGATGTAAAATCTTATTTATATATTTGCACAATATATGCTATGTATGAACAAATATGTAATTTCTAGTAGCCTTATGAACCTTAATTAAGGTTGAGATTATGAGAAAAATCAATTTGTAGGCAATTAAATTTAATAAATGAATAGACACATGAACATTAGTTTGAAGAAAGTTTTTCTTTTGTTTTTAGGGGTATTTTCATTATTTTCTTGCAAAAATGAAGAAAACACCGTTGTAGAAAATTTATCTCAGTATGTAGAGCCACGTATTGGTACGGCTCATTGTCGTTGGTTTCATTTTGCACCTGGAGCAATGCCATTCGGTATGGCAAAACCTGCTCCTTCTACTAATGGTAGTCTTGGAAATAAGTCCGGTTGGGAGGCTACTGGCTATGATTATCGTGATAACACTATTGAAGGTTTTCCTTGTTTGCATGAGTTTCAGATTGGAGGAATATCGTTGATGCCAACTGTTGGAGAACTGCTTACTGTGCCAGGATTGCCTTCTGATACTATTAAGACGGGATATCGTTCTCGTTTCAGTCATGAAAATGAGGTGGTTAAGCCAGGATATTATTCAGTACTGTTGGAAGATTATCAAATTCAGGCAGAGCTGACAGCTACAGAGCGTGTTGCTTTTCAGCGCTTTACTTTCCCGCAAGGTCAGGAAAAACATATATTATTTAATATAGGTAACCGACAGGGAGAAAGTGGAGCTGTTAAGGATGCTTATGTAGTTTATAATCAGGATGGAACAGTTGAAGGATGGGTGATAACAGAGCCTGAATATGTGAAGAAGTATCAACCAGGAGCAGTTGTACCTTTGTATTTTTTCGCTGTACTTGACAAAGAACCGCTCAATTATGGTGCATATAATGGAAATGTCCAACAGTCAGGTGTTCGTGAGTCAAAAGGTGTAGGAGCTGGCATGTATTTTTCTTTTGCTTCAGAAAATCAGGAAATCGTAACAGCTAAGATAGGCTTATCATATACTTCAGTCGAAAATGCCAGGTTAAATTTACAGCAAGAAGCTTCAGATTTAGACTTTGATCGTGCTAAAGAACGTGCACAAGCTACTTGGGAGGATTATTTAGGACGCATACGGGTTGAAACGGAATGTAGGGAAGATAAAGTGAAGTTCTATACCGGACTTTATCACGCCTTGTTGGGACGTGGTTTGGCAAGCGATGTAAATGGAGCTTATCCTCGGAATGATGGTTCGGTGGGGCAGTTACCTATGAAGGAAGGTACTCCTTTATATAATATTTATAATACAGATGCCGCATGGGGAGCCCAGTGGAACTTATCTCAGTTATGGATATTGGCTTATCCAGAATATATGTCAGAATATATAAGCAGCCATTTGCAGGCATATAAAGATGCTGGTTGGCTTGCTGATGGATTAGCTAATAACCGTTATGTATCTGGTGTAGGAACTAATTTGTTGAGTACGATTATAGCAGGCGCTTATGAATGCGGAATTCGTGACTTTGATACGAATATAGCTTATGAAGCATGTCTGAAAAATGAGTTGGAAGGTAAGAACAGACCTTTTGGAGCAGGAAAAGTAAATACGACAGAGTTTGTCAAGTATGGATATGTTCCTCATCAGGATGCAGGTGAAGGCTATCATGAAACCTTTATGTTTTCAGCATCACATACGTTGGAGTATTCTTATAGTGCCTGGGCTGTTGCACAGTGGGCTAAGCAGTTAGGTGATGAAGCTCACTATAGTCAGCTGATGGATTTGTCAAAAGGATGGGAACGCCTTTATGACTCTTCATGCAATTTTATTCGTCCGAAAAAAGCAGATGGAAAATTTGTAGATAATTTTGACCCTATGCAGGTTTGGCGAGGTTTTCAGGAAGGCAATGCTTGGCAATATACTTTTTATGTGCCGCACGATGTAAAAAGCTTGGTGGCTAAAATGGGTGCAGATGAATTTAATCTACGTCTGGACAGTATCTTTACGATTTCTCAAAAGAAGATTTTTAGTGGTGGAACAGAAGTCGGTGCTTTTGCAGGATTACAAACTTTATATAATCAGGGTAATCAGCCTTGCTTACATATCTCGTGGCTTTTTAATGAATCTGGTCGCCCGTCGCTGACACAGAAATGGGTTCGTGCAATCTTGAATGAATTTTATGGCACAGATGGTATTCATGGATATGGATATGGTCAGGATGAAGATCAGGGACAACTAGGAGCGTGGTATGTGATTTCATCTATTGGACTGTTTGATGTGAAAGGACTGACGGATGAGAATCCTTCTTTCGCCCTGGGAGCTCCTCTGTTTGATAAAGTAACTATTCGTTTAAGTGATAAATATTATTCAGGAAAAGAGTTCGTTATCACGACTTCAGGGAATGAAAAGGGAACTTCTTATGTGCAGCAATATTCTTTAAATGGACAACAGTTGCACGAACCTCGTATCCCATTCTCTGAAATTGTAAAAGGTGGACGTTTGGATATTCAGATGGGGAATTCTCCAAAGGATAATTATTAAAAACCATCGCTTAAATTTAATAGTGTTTGCTTGTGAAAAAGTAAACTGATAAAATAGTATTTATATGAATATAAGACGATTATTAGGAGCAGGTGTGATATGGTTGGGAATGTCTGTTCCAGCAATAGCATCTTTAGTGATAAAAAATGTGGAAATCACATCTCTTCCGGCTTTATATAAGTCGGATAGTGGTTTACAGCAGCGAGTTTGGATAAACATTGTGCATGAAGGGGATGTTGAGCCTATAGTTCTTCAGTTGGGTGAAGTTACTAAAAAGGTGAAACTGCATTCCGGAGAGAATAATTTTTATATAGAAATTCCAGAGGTAAGTCAAGCACAGGAAGATGTATTGACTGTGAAGCAAGGTAGAGAAATACTTTATACTGAACCTATAAAGATAAATCCGGTCCGTCATTGGCAAATGAATCTGGTGCAACATACACACACAGACATTGGCTATACCCGTTCTCAAATGGAAATATTGGCGGAACATTTACGTTATATTGATTATGCATTGGATTATTGTGACGCTACCGATAATTATCCGGAGCCGGCAAAGTTTCGTTGGACTTGTGAAATTTCATGGGCTGTCAGCGAATATTTAAAATGCCGTCCGGCGGAGCAGATTGCGCGCTTGAAACAAAGAGTCAAAGAGGGGCGTATCGAGCTTGCTACGATGTATCTTAATTTTGACGAATTGCCAGATGAGCAAACTTTGGCTGCATCATTGGCTCCTCTTAAGCAGTTCCGTCAGCATGGAATGCGTGCGGAGTTGGCGATGCAAGATGATGTAAATGGTATCGGTTGGTGCTTTAGTGAATATTTTGCTGATGCGGGAGTGAAATATTTGAATATGGGTACCCATGGACATCGTGCTCTGATTTGTTTTGATAAGCCGACCGTATTTTGGTGGGAATCTCCTTCAGGAAAGAAAATGCTGGCTTATCGTGCAGAGCATTATAATCAGGGAAATTTTTTCGGAATTCACAATGACGATTTTGAGTCGTTTGAAACTAAGGTGTTGGAGTATCTGAAGCAATTAGAAGATAAACATTACCCATATGATATTTGTGCAGCTCAACATTCAGGATATTTTACAGACAATGCACCTCCTTCAACCAAAAGCTGTGAAATGGTAAAGCGTTGGAATGAAAAGTATGAATGGCCTAAATTGAGAACGGCTGTTGCCACAGAGTTTATAAAAACGGTGGAAACACAGTATGCGGATAAAATTCAGACAATTCGTGGGGCATGGCCCGACTGGTGGACGGACGGTTTTGCTTCTGGTGCTCGTGAGGCTGCTGTATCTCGTATCACTCACTCAAATGTGATTGCTAATCAGGTAGGTTTATCTTTTGCCAAAATGTTGGGAGCAGAATTGCCTGCTGATATAAATAAGCAGATTGCAGGAATTAATAATGCTTTGCTGTTTTATGATGAACATACGTTTGGACATAGTGAGAGTGTACGTAATCCTTATGGATTGGAAACATGGGAACAGCGTTCGTTAAAGCAATCGTATGCATGGGAAGCATATCGGTATACCGGATTGTTGGGAGAAACTGTTATGGGGTTACTTCAGTCATTTACTCCTAAGGCGAAGCTTCCGTCTGTTGCTGTTTTTAATACTTTAAACTGGAATTATAGTGGAGTCGCTAAGGTGTATATCGATCACCAGATACTACCGAAAGAAAAAGATTTTGAAATTGTAGACGCTGCTGGTAATAAGGTTCCGGCTCAGGCAGGAGAAGTTCGTTCTGATGGTACATATTGGTATCTGTATGTGCGAAATGTTCCAGCTTTAGGTTGCGAACGTTATTTTATAAAAGTAAAAGATGCTCCTCGTCCTGTAGCTGAACGGACAATACAATTAGCCGATACACATATAGAAAATGATTGGTATGCGGTTGATTTTAATTTGCAGCGTGGAACAATTAAACATTTATTCGACAAAGAACTTAATTGTTCTTTGCTGACAGATGATGCAAAGTGGGAATTGGGTGAGTTTGTTTATGAAATTATAGACAGTCGTCATCCTATGGAGAAATATCAGGCTCCTCAGTTTTTACGTCGCAGTCCGGAAAAAATCCGTTTTGAACAGTTTGAAAAAGGAGAAATATGGGATACTTATCGCTTCCGTGCAACTACTTCTGCCGGCATTGGGGAAGATAATTTAATGGTGGAGTTCCGTATATACAATGTGGAGAAAAAAATAGAAGTACTTTATCGTTTGCGTAAAAAATCTGTAATCGATCCGGAAGCAGTATATGTTTCTTTCCCTTACCAGATTGAAAATGGAAAAATATTCTTAGATGTTCCTGGTGGAAATATAGAAGCAGGTGTTGATCAAATAAAAGGTTCGTCTAATGATTGGTATACAGTGCAGAATTTTGCAACAGCGCGAAATAGTCACTCACAAGTTGTCATGTGTAGTCAGGAGATACCTCTGATGCAGTTCGGAGCAATTAATACAGGACGTTATCAGGCTGGAGCAGTTCCTCAGTCTACTAATATGTATTCATGGCCAATGAATAATTATTGGGTTACGAATTTTAATGCAGATCAGGTAGGAGAAATGCAATGGAGTTATTTTATAAATTCTTCTGAAGATTCTTCTTTGGAATATGCAACAAAATTTGCGTGGTCTAATAGAATTCCTTTCCTGACTAGAGTGTTACCTGCTGGAGAAGGAAATGATGGAACTAATCAGGTGAAAAATATTCTGAGAATAAATTCAGAGAATGTTTTATTAGTAAATATGACCCCTGTTGAAAATGAAAAGGCTGTTATGTTGCAACTTAGGGAGATTGGAGGTAAAATGGTAGATCTTTCTTTCTCTTCGGATATTGTGAATATTAAAAAAGTGGAAGTATGTGATGTTGTTGGAGAAACAGTTAAAGGTGAACAAGCTGCTTTGAAATTAAAACCTTGGGAAAGTAAATTTATCAAAATATACTGGTAATGTTTATTTGAATACTGTTTTTGATACTAGCTTACCCGTCATCGGTTATATCCGATGACGGGTTTCTTTTTAATGATAATAGATGAATATTTTATGAGAATATAGAATATGTATATTGCATGTTTTGTTATATTGTTTGAACACTCTATGTTACATATGGACAAGTCTATTTTTCCTGCTTCCTTTTTTATACTTTTGGTATATTATAGTTTAATTATGCGTAATTTATTGATAATTAAATTGATTTATCTAATATGTATGCGTTCGTATAGTTCTGTTCTATAATTTTATTCTATTTCGATAAGATGAATTTTTTCTGTTAATTCTATTTGATTATAAAATATTCTTTTTATATTTGCACAAAACGATAATATGTATGAACAAATAATAAATTATTTATGAGAAAACCGAATTATGACAAATATCCTGCTACGGTAATTGATGGGAATATCCTTCAAGGATGGGGTGAGATACGTGATGTTCTTACATCCAAATTGTCTGAAAAAGCTGTATTAGCAGTCGACTGCTATACTGGGGTGTATGAAAAAGAACTTATAGATGAGCTTTCTTTACTTCAGCCGGCAGAAATTATTCTGGTGAATGAATTGTATAAAGATGAGAAGGTTATAGCTGAAATGACAGAACGCTTTATGACTGATGATGTGTTGTTTGGCTATGTAACCAATTTATGCTTGGCGGATTATTTTGATAGTGAAAAGCTGGCGGCTGCACAAAAAAAGGTCAGTGAAAGCAATAAGCCTGTTATTGTGTTAGGTACAGGAGCGCATATGGTTGCCCCTGAAGCAACGCTTGTGTATGTGGATATGGCCCGTTGGGAAATTCAGCAACGTTTTCGTCGTCATGAAGTAAAAGCTTTAGGTCTAGACAATCGTAATGAAGCTGTTTCGCTTCAATATAAAAGAGGATATTTTAATGATTGGCGTGTATGCGATCGTTATAAAGATTCATTGTTTCATGAGGTAGATTTTTGGTTGGATACTCATATTGCAGGACAGCCTAAAATGATTGATCGTGAAACTTTCTTTAAAGGCATTGAGAAAACATCTACGAAACCTTTCCGTGTTGTTCCTTTCTTTGATCCGGCGCCATGGGGAGGACAATGGATGAAGGAGGTATGTGATTTGGACCGCAGTAAGCAAAATTACGGTTGGTGCTTCGACTGTGTGCCCGAAGAAAACAGCCTTTATTTTGAAGTAAATGGTGTACGCTTTGAATTACCTTCAGTTGATTTGGTATTGTTGAAAAGTAAAGAATTACTTGGAGAGCCTGTTGAAGCACGTTTTGGAAAAGACTTTCCGATACGTTTCGATTTCTTGGATACAATAGGTGGTGGAAACTTAAGTTTGCAGGTGCATCCTACAACTCAGTTTATCCGCGAGAATTTCGGTATGTACTATACACAGGACGAAAGCTACTATCTGCTGGATGCAGAAGAAGATGCAGTTGTTTATTTAGGTGTAAAGAATGGGGTAGACCGTGAGGCTATGATAGAGGATTTACGCAGAGCACAGCGTGGTGAAATCGTATTCGATGCCGAAAAGTACGTAAACAAGATACCGGCCAAAAAGCATGACCATTTCTTGATACCTGGAGGAACAATCCATTGTTCTGGTTCAAACAGTATGGTACTTGAAATCAGTTCAACTCCCAATCTGTTTACTTTCAAACTTTGGGACTGGCAGCGTTTGGGACTTGACGGAAAACCTCGTCCAATAAATGTAGAACGTGGAAAACATGTCATCAATTGGAATAGAAATACGGATTATGTATATGAAAAACTTCGTAACCATGTGACCTTGATAGGTGAAGGTGAAGGTTGGATGGAAGAACGTACCGGTTTGCATGAAAATGAGTTTATTGAAACCCGTCGTCACCGCTTCTCTGTTCCCGTATTGCACCATACTAACAATAGTGTGAATGTGTTCAATCTATTGGAAGGAGAGGAGGCTATTGTAGAAAGTCCGACTCATTCATTCGAGCCATTTGTAGTACATTATGCTGAAACCTTTATTATTCCGGCTTGTATAGGTGAATATACTATCCGTCCTTATGGCTTGTCAGAAGGTAAGGAGTGTGTGACAGTGAAAGCTTATGTACGCTTCTGATAGTAGAAAAACAGAGTAATAAACCTTTAAAGAAGCCTTAAAAATATGTACGAGAATGACAAACGAATAGTATTGACCCTTGATGCAGGAGGAACTAATTTTGTTTTTTCTGCCATCAGGGGCAATATTCAGATTGTTTCGCCAGTTTGTATGCCTTCTTGCTCGGACAATCTGGATAGATGCCTAGCCACTTTAGTGGCTGGTTTTGATGCCGTAATTAAAAGCTTGGATACACCTCCTGTTGCAATCAGCTTTGCCTTCCCAGGTCCGGCAGATTATAAAAATGGAGTGATAGGTGGAAACTTGCCTAACTTCCCTTCTTTTCGTCAGGGAGTAGCTCTTGGCCCATTTTTGCAACATCATTATGGCATTCCTGTTTATATAGAAAATGATGGAAATCTGTTTGCTTATGGTGAGGCTTTATCTGGAGCTCTTCCTATGGTAAATAGAGAATTGGAGGCAATGGGACATAACCGGAAATATAAAAATTTACTGGGAATAACATTAGGTACTGGCTTTGGAGCTGGGGTTGTAATAGATAACAGATTGTTGACAGGAGATAATGGCTGTGGAGGGGACGTTTGGCTGATGCGTAACAAGAAGTATCCTTCAATGCTTGCAGAAGAAAGTGTCAGTATTCGTGCCATTAAAAGAGTGTATCGTGAATTGTCAGGAGTACAGGATGCCGATTTGACTCCTAAAGATATCTATGAAATTGCTGAAGGTATAAAGGAAGGTGATAAGAAGGCTGCAATAGCTAGTTTTCAGGAATTAGGAGAAATGGCCGGAAGTGCAATTGCATCTGCACTGAATATTGTAGATGGGTTAGTAGTAATAGGTGGTGGACTAGCCGGTGCTTCTCACTATATATTACCGGCTTTAGTAAATGAACTGCGCGCTACATTATCAATGTTTTCAGGAGAGCAATTCCCATGTTTGCAGATGGAAGTTTATAACTGGGAAGATGAAATGGATAGAAAGAAGTTTCTGGATTATCAACATCGTGAGGTATTGATTCCCGGAACGTCAATTAAAGTACCCTATAATAATACGAAACGCATTGCAGTGATGTGTAGCCGTGAAGGAGCAAGCTGCTCTATCATGCGAGGTGCTTATGCATATGCGTTATCACAGCTAGAAGTTTAGTTTTCTTTAGGTAACAAGTTTTCAATAGGTATATATTAATTGGTCTATTAAAATTATTAACTTTTAAATCTTAATTAATTTATGAAACATGTAATAATGTGTTTTGTAGCTAGTTTGTTGCTTTCGTTGGTTTCCATACCAATGCTGGCACAACAACAGTCACGACTCATATCTGGTATTGTTAAAGATGAGTCAGGTGAGCCAATGATTGGTGCTAGTGTATTAGACGTTTCCACTAAACAAGGTACTATTGCTGATATAGACGGTAAATTTACTTTGGAAGTGACCTCTTCTTCTAAACTGCAAATATCATTTGTTGGATATAAAGACCAGATTATTTCTGGAAAAGATTTGAAAAAAGATATGATAATTGTTTTAAAATCTAATACAGAAATGATTGATGAACTGGTAGTTGTAGGATATGGTACACAGAAAAAAGTAAATCTTACAGGAGCTGTTGCTTCTGTTTCAACATCTGATATTCAAGGAAAACCTGTTACGAATATTGTTGAAGCTTTGCAAGGAACAACTTCCGGATTAGTAATTCAGCAGTCTAACTCAGCTCCAGGTGCACGTCCTAGTATTAATATTCGTGGATTAAATACGATGAATAATAATGACCCGATGGTTCTGATTGATGGAATTATTGGTGATATTCAAAATGTAAATCCTTCAGATATTGAAAATATTTCAGTATTAAAAGATGCTTCATCTACAGCTATCTATGGTTCTCGTGCGTCAAATGGTGTTATTTTGATAACAACTAAAAAAGGTTCTGCACAAAAAAATGAAGTAACTTATGAAATGCAGTATGGATGGCAGTCTCCTACTTGTTTACCGAAAGTCGTTGATTCATGGGTATATGCAGAAATGCGAAATGAAGCATTGGTAAATTCTGGACAGCCTGCGGCTTTTACTCCAGAGCAGATTGCATATTATCGTAACGGTGGTCCTAATTGTAAATGGATTGAAGAACTTTATAAGAAAAATTCTCCTCAACAAAGCCACAATTTATCTTTTTCAGGTGGCAATGATAAAACAACTTTTTTGGTTTCATTAGGGTATATGGATCAAAATAGTATGTTTAAAGGACCGGATTATGGTCAACAAAGATATAATGGACGTTTAAATTTGAGTCATAAAGTTTCAGAGCGTTTTAATTTCAGCACAACCGTTGCATATGCTCGTAATGAAGTTAAAGATCATGCTTATTGGACAGAATGGATTATAGAGCAAGCAACTCGTATGCCTTCTATTTATCCGATTAAAGATGAAAATGGAGCATATACTTATCCTAGTGGTAGTAATTCGAATGCTTTAGCCAGACTGGAACAAGGAGGCTATCGTCAGAACTCTAATGATGATGTATCTGCAACACTTAATGCTGAGTTGAAGATTTGGGATGGACTAAAATTGAAAGGAATGATTGGTGGGCAGTTGTATAACAATCGTACTCATGAAAATAGAAAAGCAATTGAAGCTCCTGCTTCTGGTGATACAGAAAATCGTATGACAGAACAGTTTGCTCGTTCATTGAATCTTACAACTAACGTGATGTTGACTTATGATAAGTCGTTTGGTAAGCATACGGTAGGTGCAATGGTCGGATATTCTTATGAAGGAGGTAGTGACAAAGGATATGATACATATCGTGTGACAGAAACATCTGATTTTGATATAATGGTTGGTACTCAGACTTCTAATGTTGGAAATTCAGGAAGCGGAAGTGACTGGTCTATTTATTCGGAATTTGCACGTCTCAATTATAATTATGATGAGAAGTATTTATTTGAAGCAAATTTACGTAATGATGCTTCTTCAAAATTTGCAAAGGGTAATCGTTCAGCTCTTTTCCCCTCGTTCTCTTTGGGATGGAGAGTTTCAGAAGAAAGATTTTTTGAGAAACTAAAAGAACATATTTCTTCTTTAAAGTTAAGAACTTCATGGGGATTAGTTGGAAATAACAGAATTGATAACTATCAATATTTATCATCTGTAACAGTTTCTCCTAAATATAATTTTGGAAATACAATAGTAAACGGGGCCTCGTTTGCAGCTGTTAATACTGATATAAAATGGGAAACAACTGCAATGTTCGATTTGGGTATAGATGTTGGATTCCTTAATAATTCATTGAATATTACAGCTGATTTCTTTAATAATGTAACTCGTGACATTTTAATAGGTTTACCCGTTCCAGGTATGTTTGGTGGAGGTAGCCCTGTCCAGAATGCTGGAAAAGTGAGAAATCGCGGTTGGGAATTAAATATGAATTACCGATTCAAGACTGGGCAGGTAGAACATTTTGTTTCAGGAAATGTTTCTGATGCTGCTAATGAGGTAATAGATACTCGTGGTGTTGAATGGATTAATGGGGCCGATGTTAATACAATTATCAAAGAAGGATATCCTATTAATTCTTATTATGCTTATAGAGTTAACGGTATATTCCAAAATGATGAAGAGGTTGCACAGGGACCTTGGTTGGATGGGATAACTCCAAAACCTGGAGATCTGCGTTATGTTGATAAAAATAACGACGGCTTGGTGAAAGAAAGTGACGACCGTTTTATACTTGGAGATAATTTCCCTCATTATACTTATGGATTTAGTTATGGATTTACTTGGAAAGGTTTCGATTTTTCAATGTTTTGGCAAGGTGTAGGTCGACGCAATGTTTGGTTACGTGGTGAATCTGTAGAAGCTTTTCATAATAATAATGAAGGACCAGTTTTTGACTTTCATTTAGATCGCTGGACTCCGAATAATCCGGATGCTTCTTATCCACGTTTAACTGTAGGTGCAGAGTCTGCTAACAATGCTGCTAAATCTAATTTCTGGATTCAAGATGGCTCTTATTTACGATTGAAAAATGCTCAGATTGGTTATACTTTCCCGCAAAAATGGATGAGAAAAGTATATGTGAAAAATTTAAGAATTTATCTGAGTGGTCAGAATTTATTTACATTAAGTCATATAAAAGGCGGATGGGATCCTGAAACTACTGATGGTGGAGGACGTATTTATCCTGTTTCTCGCGTAATATCTATGGGATTAAACATTAAATTTTAATAAGCTATGAGAACATTTAGTATGATGAAATATATAGTAGGAGGAATACTTCTTAATTCTGTTGTAGCATGTGTTCCTCTTGACACAGAACCATACGACAGAGAAACTGATTTAAGTTTTTGGGAAAAAGAGGGTTCTGCTTTATATGCATTAAACGCATGTTATCCTACCTTGTATAGTGCGGAGGAGGTATTGTATGCCGATGCTATGACAGATAATGCATATACAAAAGTACAAACAGGGTTTAATCAGTCTATAGGAAATGGTAGCTATTCTACTGCTTATCCTTATGTAGAATCTGTCTGGGATAGTCGTTATGCAGGAATCCGTGTATGTAATCAATTACTGAACAATATTGATAAAGTTCCTGGATTGAGTGAGGAACTTCGGAACAGATATTGTGCTGAAGCTATGGTAATTCGGGCTTTTCATTATTTTGAGTTGTATTCTCGTTTTGGTGATGTACCCTATTTTACTAATGTTATAACAATTGAAGAATCTCAACAGCTTCCTAGAACCAGTAAAACTGAAATTATAGCAAATATTTTAGGAGAACTAGATCAGATTATCGATAATGATTATTTACCGGCTTCTTATAGTTCTAGCGAAGATAAAGGACGTATTACCAAATGGGCTGCTATGGCTTTAAAAGCACGTATATTACTTTTCGAAGGCCGTTGGGAAGAACTTAAGAATGTAACTTCTACTATAATGACTCAAGGTGGTTTTAACTTGTTTAATAGCTATAGTGGTTTGTTTGAAGTTGCTAATGAAAATAATGAAGAGGTAATTTTAGATCTGCAATATCTGTCGCCGGACCGTGAGCATCAAACTCAATATCAGTTCTTGCCTCCGACTTTAAAAGGCTATGCTCAACTTGCTCCTTTAAATGAACTTGTACAGTCATATATAATAGACAATGGCAAGGCTATAGATGAAGCTGGTGCTAATTATGATCCAGCTAAACCTTTTGAACATCGTGACCCACGTTTGGCTGCTACAATCTGCTATACGGGAAATAGTTATATTTTGCCAGATGGAACGACACAAGTTATCAATTGTGACAAGGGAAGCAATCCAGATGGTTACGGATTTAGTTCTAATTGCTCACCAACTGGGTATTATATAAAGAAGTACTGGGATAGAACGTACAGAGATAATTTGTATTCGGGATTGAATATTATTTTGATTCGTTATGCTGATGTTTTACTTATGAATGCTGAAGCTTTAGTCGAATTAGGTGAATTCTCCGAAACAGACTGGAATAAAACAATTCGTCCGCTTCGTGTGAGAGCTGGATTTACAGATGAACAGGCTCTGAAATTTCCAGGAGCATCTGCAGATTTGAGAGAAATAATCAGACGGGAGCGTCGCTCTGAGCTTGCATTAGAGGGCTTGCGTTTGAAAGATATCGTACGTTGGCGTATAGCAGATAAGGTAATGAACGGCTATTGTCACGGTATTTATACCGGTGATGCAGTTGGTACAGATGATGGGTATGTAAGGGTTGAAAATAGAGTTTTCGATGCAAATAAGCACTATTTGTGGCCTATACCTCAGAGTGAAAGAGATTTAAATCATAATTTGACACAAAATCCTAATTGGTGATAAATATGAAAACGATATATATTTTTTTATTGTCAATATTGTTTTTGACTGGATGTTCTGAAGATTATAAGCTCGATGAAAGTTTTACTTTGCCTACAGAACTGTCAGGACCAGAAGAGGTTGCTATTGATTTACAATCTTCTGAAAATATCGTGTTAACATGGAATGGAGGTGCTAATGATGGCGGAGTTTTATTATATTCTGTGCTGTTTGATAAAGGAGATGGGAACTTCTCTGAACCCATATATACTTCTCAAAGTGATTTTGGTGCTACCCGCCAGCTTACATTAACTCATGTTATATTGAATAAAATTGCTCGCGAAGCTGGATTGAAGACTGCTGAAACAGGTAAAGTGAAATGGACAGTGGAAGCTTCTCGTGGAGGAGTAGTCAGACGTTCACAAGAATGTGGAGAAATACTGATAACACGTCCGGCAGAAGAAATCCCAGAACAATTATATCTGTTGGGGTCAGCTACAGAAAACCAGGGAACAGCTCCTGTTCCTTTCCGTAAAGAGAGTGATGGTATTTTTGTCATCTATACGAAGCTGAGCTCTGGAAATATTTATTTTACTGATGCTTTAGAGGATGGTGTAAACTATACAGTTGACAGTTCTGGAAAATTAATAGAAGGCGATGAGGCTTATAACGTTGAAGCGGAAGAAAATGTTGTTAGATTAACACTGAATTTTAATGCTAAAACTATATCTAAAGATCTTATCTCGGGAGTGAGAATGATCTGGGGAGCAACTTTTGACGTAATAGCAGATATGCAGTATGTTGGTAATGGATCCTTTAAGAAAGAAAATGTCAATATCAAATTTGTAGATCCTAATGATCCTACTACAAATCCTCCTTCTTGGCTTACATGGGTTGAAGAACGTTACTATTTTATATCAACAATAAATGGTGCCGATGTTTGTTGGGGAAGAGGAGATAATGTCTCGGCCGAACAACCTGGTGAGAGTGAACCTGCAACTTTCTATGAATTACATGAGTTTGCATGGAGCCAGTGGGATCATCTGTGGAAAATGAGTCATTCTTTGAATAAGAAAACTTGTACTGTAACGATTGAAACAAATGCAAATAATATGATGATTCATTCGTTCTCTGATGTGAAATAATAGATAAAATACGATTATATATCTCGGAGGATTAAATAAATCCTTCGAGATATAAAAATAAATTATAGTAGATAAGTATATGAAAAGATTTATATATGTAAGTGCTTTGGCACTCTCTTTATTTTGCTCCTGTGAAACAGGTGTTGAAGAGTGGAATCCTACAGGTCCTCAAACGCCTCCTCCTTCTCAAGAAGTTGTAGATTATGCAGCAAGAGGATATGAAGTTTTTGAGTTGGTCCAAGAATATTATAAGACAGGTAATTTGTATCGTGAGAATTTCCCGGTACAGTCAGGAGATGGTACTTATTCTTTTTTGTGGCCTTATAATTGTTTGACTACCGGAGCTGCATTTCTTACTGACTTGGAATATGATGTTGATTATAAGACATTGATAGATGGCTTGTCATATTATTGGATGGAAAGCAATGGACAACATCAGGTGGCTGGATATGGTTCTAGCACTGATGGAACGGCAGGAAGGGCGGATAGATTTTACGATGATAACTCCATTGTAGGAATTAGTCTGTTGGAGGCTTATGAACGTTTAAATGATGAGGCCTATCTTAATCGTGCTGGACAAATTGTAGATTTCCTGAAATCAGGGAAAGATGATATTTTCGGAGGAGGCATATGGTGGAATGAATCTTTGAAAAATGTAGCAGGAAATGAAAGTTCTAATAAACCTGCTTGTGCAAATGGTTATGCTGTGCAGTTTCTTTTAAAGTATTATGAAGTTTGTCCTCAAGAATGCAAAGAAGAAGTATTAGCTTTTGCTAAAGAACTTTATGAGTGGATAAAAACGAACTTGAGGGATAATACGGATAACTGTTATTGGAATAGTAAAGATGCTTCAGGTACAATCAATAAGACTAAATGGACGTATAATGTAGGTGTTATGATTCAGAATGGTGTATGCTTATACAAGATTACAAATGATGAAAATTATCTGAATGAGGCAAAAGCATCGGCTCAAGGGGCATATGGCGTATTTGTTCGTTCGGTGAATGGTATAGGATTAGCGTATCCAGATCATGATCCGTGGTTTAATACAAAATTATTAAGAGCCTATATTGATATTGCACCTTATGATCCGAATGTAAAACAGTATATAGATGTATATGCTAATTATATCAATTATGCATATGAACACGCACGTACTCAGGAAGGCTTCTTTTATGAGGACTGGACTGGTAAAGATCCTAAAAGAGCATCTCAGTTATTGATGCAGGATGCTGTAATTGAATCTTATGCAGTATTAGCTTTATATTATAATAGTCAGTTATGAGAATAATGAGATATCCTATTTTTTTTGTGTCTGTATTATTTCTTTTGTCTGCATGTAATAAGAAACAAACAAAAGAAACGCCTTATATGGATAGGGCTGAAGAATTATTTCAAAATGTATGGAGTAAGTATCGAGTACCTCAATATGGACTTTTTGCTGAGCATTATCCCAATACTTATAAACCGGATTTGACATATTTTCAAGATTCTACTCATAAGGCGCAAGAAACTTCTTATTTATGGCCGATGAGTGGAATATTCTCTGCTGTCAATCTTTTAGCAGAATATAATCCTGAAAGGTATGCCAGTTATCAGGACTCTATGGTTATGGCTGTAGAAAAATATTATGATGATAAACGTATTCCAGCTGGATATCAAGCCTATCCTGTCCAGTTTAAAAAGGTCGACCGTTATTATGATGATAATGGGTTGGTTGGAATAGATTATATAGATGCTTATTTTTCTTCAGGAAATTCTGCCTATTTGGATAAAGCGAAGGAAGTAATGTCTTTTATCATGAGTGGCTGGTGGAATGACTGGGGAGGAGCTGTTTCATGGTTGGAAGGACATAAAGACCAAAAGCCTGCTTGTTCTAATGGAAAAGCGACAGTTCTTTCATTAAAGTTGTATGAAGCTACAAAAGATACGATGTATTTGGAGCAAGGAAAGCGCTTTTATAACTGGATGCTGGAACATTTGGAGGATGATTCTTTACATATTATCTGGAATTCATTGTTGACGGAAAAAGGTGAAGTACAAAAACATGCTTATACTTATAATACCGGAACGATGATTCAATCAGCAGTTCGTTTGTATAAGGCAACTGGTGATAAACGTTATTTGAATGATGCTGAGAGATTGGCAAAAGGTAGTTTTGCTTTCTATGTAAAGTATATGGATAATGGAGTTCCTTATATAAAGGATTTACCTTGGTTTGTTGTTGTGCTATTCCGTGGGTATCAGGAGTTATATGAGGTGAACGGCAATTCGAAATATATTGATGCTATTATTGAATCTGCCGATTGGGCATGGAAGCATGCTCGTGATAAAGCAGGATTAATATATAATGACTGGACAGGAAATTCTCAAGAGTATGATAAACCTAAATGGTTATTGGATGAATCATGTATGGTCGAACTTTATACTCGTATTGCTTTAATCAAAGGTGAAATAAAAAAATAATGATATGAATATTTTTAAAAATCTATGTATTGGAATAGGAGTTTTGTGTCTGGCATCTTGTGCTTCGCGTACTCCTGTTGCTCAGGAAATGGAATTAACGCAGTATGTGCATCCTAATATAGGGACAGTACATAGTCGCTGGTTCTTTTATACTCCGGCAGCCGTTCCTTTTGGAATGGCTAAATTGGGGGCTTCTACTAATGGTACATATGGTAATGAACAGGGATGGGAAGCTGTTGGATATGATGAAACTCATACATCGATTGATGGATTTCCTTGTATGCATGAATTTCAGATTGGAGGTATACTGTTAATGCCTACAGTTGGTACAGTGAAGAACATTCCGGGTAAACTGGAAACACCTGATGAGGGGTATCGTTCACGTTTTGATAAGAAGGATGAATATGCAACGCCCGGATACTATTCTGTTTTATTGAAAGACTATCAAGTAAAGGTAGAACTTACAGCAACAGAGAGGGTTGGTTTTCAAAGATATACATTCCCTAAGTCTGACAGTTCACATGTGATAATGGATATTGGAAACAAATTAGGAGAAAGTGGAAATGTACGAGATGCTTATATTAAGCAGGTTGATGAATCTACTATAGAAGGATATGTTGTAACAGAACCGGAATATGTGAAAAAGTATCAGGCAGGTGCAACTGTGCCTATGTATTTTTATGCAAAGCTGAGTCAATCTCCCAATTCTGTAAATGTTTTATTCAGAGGTAAAGATCTTATGGAAAAAACAGAGATAAAGGGTGCAGGAGCTATGATGGTATTAAATTATGATACTTCTAAAGATCAGGTCATAGATCTTAAAATAGGACTATCTTATACATCCATAGAAAATGCTAAGCTAAATTTGGAAAAGGAGGCTGAGGATCTGAGTTTTGACGAGGCAAAAGCTTTAGCTAAGGAAAAATGGAATGATGCATTAAATCGTATTGTCGTTTCTGGCGGTACTGAGGAAAGCCGAATTAAATTTTATACAGGATTATATCACGCGTTGCTGGGACGAGGCTTAGCTAGTGATGTCAATGGAGCTTATCCTAAGAATGATGGATCAATCGGACAGATTAAGCTCAAACAAGATGGTACCCCTGAGTACAATCATTATAACACTGATGCTATTTGGGGAGGATATTGGAATCTGACAAATCTTTGGGCTATTGCTTACCCGGAATATTATAATGATTGGGTACAAAGTCAGGTTATAATGTACAAAGATGCAGGATGGTTAGGTGATGGTATTGCTGCAAGTAAATATGTGTCAGGAGTAGGAACTAATATGGTTAGTATAGCTCTGGCGGGTGCTTATAACAGCGGCATTCGTGACTTTGATGTAGAAACGGCTTATCAGGCGGCATTGAAAAATGAACTGGAATGGAAAGGGCGTATTGAAGGTGCTGGAAAGATGGATGTCAGACAATTTGTTGAAAGAGGATATGTTCCTTATAATAACGATGTTTTCTTTGGAACTCATGACAAAGGCTCCTCTTTTTCTGTTTCGCATACATTAGAGTATAGTTTCAGTGCTTATGCTGTTGCTCAATGGGCTAAAGTATTAGGAAAACAAGATGATTATAAACGTTTAATGGAGCTGTCTACTGGGTGGGCAAAATTATTTGATGATGAATCTAAGGTTGTGCGTCCCCGTGTAGAAAGCGGTGAATTTATTGATAATTTTAATCCATTGGAACCTTGGAGAGGCTTTCAGGAAGGAAATGCTGTCCAATATACTTTTTTCGTTCCTCAAGATCCAGAGGGTTTGATTCAGCGTGTTGGAAATGATTTGTTTAATAATCGTTTGGATTCAATATTTACAGAAGCCCGTAAATCTATATTTGGAGGTGGAAAAGTGACTTATGCTTTTTCTGGCTTACAGAGTCCTTATAATCATGGTAATCAGCCAAATCTTCATATTTCATGGCTTTTCAATTTCTCTGGAAAACCTTATCTTACCCAAAAATGGACGCGTTTGATATGTGATGAGTTTTATGGAGTTACAGGTGAACATGGTTATGGATATGGACAAGATGAGGATCAAGGACAGCTTGGTGCATGGTATGTATTAGCTGGTATGGGATTATTTGATGTTCAAGGAGGTGTCTGTGATAAGCCAACTTTCCAAATAGGAAGTCCATTATTTGATAAAGTTGAAATTAAATTAAATCCTCAATATGCAAAAGGTAAATCTTTTGTTATAGAAGTAGAGAATAATACTCCCGATGCTTATTACATTCAATCTGCCGAGTTTAATGGAAAACCATTAAATGATTGTTGGATATATCGTGAGGATTTCTTTAAAGGGGGAACTCTGAAATTAAAAATGGGAAGTACGCCAAATGTTGAATGGGGAAAGGATGTACTTCCATATTATGGGAAATAAATATTTTATTATTTGTTGTTTGCATGGCTAATTTATTCATAATTAGCCATGCAAGCTGATTAATTTACTTATGAAAAACAGTTCTATAATAAAAGTAATTCCAGTACTTGCTGCCTTTTTTGTTATGGGCTTTTGTGATATAGTCGGTATTTCTTCCGATTATATGCAGACAAGTTTTGGTTGGTCGTCTACGATGACAGGATTCGTTCCGTCGATGGTGTTTATCTGGTTTCTTTTTCTAGGAATACCTGTTGGGAATAAGATGAATAAATGGGGGCGAAAAAATACCGTACTCATTAGTATGCTGGTGACAATTGTCGGTATGTTTTTGCCGTTGATTGTTTATGGTAGTGTAACTTGTATCATTGCTTATGTCTTGTTAGGCATAGGAAATGCCATATTGCAGATTTCTCTTAATCCATTGCTGAATAATGTGATACAGGATCAACGCATGCTTACAAGCAGTTTGACTGCCGGGCAGGTTATTAAGGCCGTTTCTTCTTTGGTTGGTCCGGAAATTGTATTATTTGCTACATTACGTTTTGGCCCTGAACATTGGTATTATTGCTTCCCAATATTGGGGGTGATAACTTTGTTTTTTGCACTTTGGTTGATGTTCACACCTATAAAGCGGGAACAGAGTGTTTCGGAAACCATTTCAATGGCTGATTCGTTTTCCTTATTGAAGGATAAAATCATTTTGATTTTGTTTTTAGGAATCTTTTTCATTGTTGGAGTTGATGTTGCCACCAATTATATTAGTTCAAAACTTATGGCAGTTCGTTACGATTGGAGCGCCGAGCAAGTCAAGTTTGCTCCTCAAGTTTATTTCTTGAGTAGAACAATTGGAGCATTACTTGGAACATTTTTGTTGGCAAGAATATCAGGAATACGTTATTTCCGCGTAAATATTATTGCATGTGCAGCTTCATTATTGCTTTTGATGTTTGTTGATGGTGCTACACTGAATTTATTATGTATTGGTGGAATTGGATTTTTTGCCTCTTCTGTTTTCTCTATCATTTATTCCTTAGCTTTTCAAGAATGTCCTTCAAAGATGAATCAGATTTCCGGTCTGATGATAACTGCCGTTGCCGGTGGTGGGGTTGTAACTCCTATTTTAGGATTTGCAATTGATTTGGGAGGAATTACGGCAGGATTATTCGTTGTCTTGCTGTGTGTTGCATACTTGATGTATTGTGCTTTTGGGATAAAGGTAAAAAAGGTTAGTTAATTAAATTTTTGCCATATAGGCAAAATGGGATGAAGATTAAGGCTCTGATATTTTTTATATTGGAGCCTTTTTTGATTGTTGTTTATGAAGGGAAATATCTTCTCCCTTCTAAGTTTTCAAGAGAACCTCGTCATGCTTGTTTGTTGAATTCCGGTTTAGAGCGACACGAGATTCTTAAATATATACTTGTTCTTTTGCATGTTCATCGGACATGAATAGTATATTTTTACTTGAAGAAACAGTGCCGCTTTATGTATTTCCGTCATTGCTGATAATCAGCCTGTTCATTACCCTGAAAAAAATATGCTGTAATTTTAAAAAAAGAAGGTGTATTTTAGGTGAAAACATGCCGTTGTTTTAATGAAGACAAGGCGTTGTTCTGGCGCCGTGCCGCTTTTTGCGGATAATGCGGCGTATTTTCCCTCGCGCACATGCGCCCGCCCGCGCA
>UMDC01031649.1_pt1 | contig 26995 bp, 20 predicted proteins | sample 1964391 | NCBI WGS metagenome assembly UMDC01 (sample SAMEA4835984, study PRJEB28245) | human gut metagenome | biome: gut microbiome; material: fecal sample | place: Denmark | collected 2008 | reverse complement strand
ATCTTTTTATTATATCGAACTTACGTTAAAATAATATTTATTAACAGAATAGGAGGCGTAGAGAGTAAATTGAAATACTTTTTCACACCTGATTCTCCAGAGATTCCAATAGTGGCAAATAGATAATCAGGTATGAAAAAGGTATTTAGTGGAAACGATTTTCCAGTTCGTCGTCTGTAAGCATGGAAAGGATAGTCTTTCCGTCGGGTGTCAGATTCATGTTAGAACAGAGGAAGAGAGAGGCCAGCAGGTGATCCATTTCTTCCGAAGACAGTATTTTCCCTGCCGGAATGGCTTGGGCTGAAGCCATGGAAAAAGCAATCATATCACCAATTTCTTCATTTCCTTTGCAACCGGTATCAATGGCCTTTGCTACGATGTCTTTTAGCAATGTAACACAGTCCACACCTTCCATGCCGTCGGGTATTCCGTTAATGGAATAACTTCCACCTCCTAAATTACTCAGATCAAAACCCGAATAGGAGAGGTCTTCCAACAAGAGAGGCAAGATTGTCTCTTCGGCAGGTGTGAAATCAACAATCGCCGGAAATAACATCTGTTGCGAAGCTGCTTTCTGTTGGCGAATGGATTTCTGGTATTGTTCAAACAGAATTTGCAGATGAGCTCGATGTTGGTCGATAATCGCCATGCCCGACTTCAAGGTTGTTACCAAATACCGGTTTTTGTATTGGAAGCAAGGTTTGGCAACCGATTGTACCGAGGTATTGGCAAACAGAACCTTTTCTTCGGCAGGTTGAACCGGCTTTTCAATAATTTCTTTTTCGATAGGAATGGCACTACCTATTTTTTTCTCTACGACTTCTTCATCCGGAAGTACGGCCGAGCGGTCTGCTTCAAAACTTTGGTACAGTTCTGTCCAGTCGAATGACGGACGTGTATCAATAGGTGTTACTTCCCGCTTGAATGGATTGTATTCCGAACGGATCTGTACTTTGGGAGATTCATTTCCGCTGATTTTCTTTTCCGGGTTATAAACCGGAATATCAATCGCTCCTTCTACATCAAAATCAATGGTTGGAATGGCACTCGACTTCGCCAATGTTTCCCGAACGGCCGCTAGTAGGATTTGCCAAATAGGTTGTTCGTTCTCAAACTTGATCTCCGTTTTGGTCGGATGAATATTGACATCGATCGTAGCCGGATCCAGGTTAAAGTAGATGAAGTAACTGGGCATTTCACCGGCTGGAATTAATTGGTCGTAGGCTTGCATGACCGCCTTGTGAAAATACGGATGCTTCATGAAGCGCCCGTTCACAAAGAAATATTGCAAAGCACCCCGTTTCTTGGCTGTTTCCGGTTTGCCGACAAAACCGTTGATGGAAACCAGTGAGCTCTCGGCTTCTACCGAAAGTAGTTTCTGGTTCAGATTCTTGCCATAGACATTCACGATCCGTTGTCGAAGACCTGATTCCGGCAGGTTCAATATCTCGGTGTCATTATGATACAACGACATGGCAACCGACGGATTTACCAAGGCTATCCGTTCGAATTCCGTGATGATATTCCGAAATTCCGTATCATTTGTCTTGAGGAATTTACGCCGTGCCGGTACGTTATAGAAGAGATTCTTGACCGAGAAGATACTCCCTTCCGGACAAGCATCTTCTTCGATATGTTGCAACTGTGAACCGAAGATTTCCAGACGTGTTCCTAAATCGGCACCTTTTGGGCGGGTACGAAGTTCTACTTGAGCCACAGCGGCGATTGACGCTAATGCTTCTCCACGGAAACCCATGGTATGAAGGGAAAACAGATCATCTGCTTTGGATATTTTGGAAGTGGCATGGCGCTCAAATGCCATGCGGGCGTCGGTTTCCGACATTCCTTTCCCGTTGTCGATGACCTGTACCAATGTCTTTCCGGCATCCTTGATCAGGATTTGGATTTGTGAGGCACCGGCATCAATAGCATTCTCGACCAGCTCCTTTACAACCGAAGCCGGTCTTTGAATCACTTCGCCAGCTGCAATCTGATTGGCGATACTGTCAGGCAGAAGATGTATAATGTCGCTCATCTCAGGTAGAAATACCAGAATATGGCAGCCAATATGGCCAATGCCACAATCAGTTTCACATTCTTATATTCACGGCTCCGCGAATTGTCCCCTCTATTCCGGCTCCGTTTCAAGTGCGTTGTACCTTCAATGAAAGTACCTTTTATCTGCGGTTTATAATCTTCTAATGATTCTTCTTCCATTCCCATTTCGCGTTTGATCCGGCGTACACGTTCATCCATTTCCTCTTTATGCGGATCCCAATAAATTGGCTTATGTTCAAACTGCCGAGGTTTACGAACATTATAAAAGGAGAATAATGCCATAATCTTTCTGTTTTAGAATTTGTTCTTAACTTCTTCTCTCGCAAAGATACGACAAAGGGCGCTTGCTTTTTCCTAAATAATGTAAAACCCTTGGGATTTATACCTTCGACAACTCTTCCAACAAGGCTCTTCGGTTACGGTATTGCGTTTGTAACTGTGTAATCAGTTCCGTCGCCATTGGGCGAGCCCCCAATTTGATCATTCTTCGTAGGTACTGGCAACACTTTTGGTAATGTTCTCTTCCTACATTCCTTTCCAAGTATTTCAAGATCGTATCCTGATACAACGCAGCCAGCTCTTGCGGATACATCTCTTTTAAATAGGGTTCAGTCTGCTCTATATGATAAAAATCGGGATATTGGCGGATCCAGGCAAGAAGTTTGTCCCACTGCTTCTCCCAAATATATATTTCTGCAACAGGTTGAAAAGCTCCATATTTATTCTCCTGACAGATTTCAGCGATGATACCATCCACGTAGGCTGCCCATTGCTCTTCAGAGATTAGGCTCTTTAACAGATCATAGTAGTATTGGCGCGGCTGGTGTCTTGAATAGTACTGAAGCAGGAAATATCGCGCCAGGCGTATGATTTGTTCTTTGTCTCCTGTCTGTAAATACATAGTCAGCAGGTAATTCTTCCAATCTGCAGCCAGCCCAGGTTTGCTCTTTTCGTCTTGTTTGATACCTTCATTCGCCAGTTTTTCTACTTGGGGATAGTTCTTCTCAGACAAGGCTTTTTCAATCAGGAGTTTCCTGAACGTTGGATTAGACAAGTTCGCTTCCATGAAATGGATGGCCGCTTCTTCGTTTTCTGTCTTACGGATGATTTGCAGGCGTAAGTTCAGGATTTGTTGGTAATTCCAATCATCTTCATCATACGATTGTATCTCACCCAAGATACGGAGGAGTTGTTCTTTCTCTTGCAGCGACTGGATCAGATCAATGGCAATACGAATGACTTCAAAATGCCAGTCCCAACCTTGTAATGTCTTAGATTTGGATTGCTTGATAGCCCATTGGTATAATTCTTCCCGTAATGGAGATGCCAATCCCGATTCGGCAAGATCTGCGAGCATTTGGGTAGCGGTGGAAATACAACCACCGATTTCTCCGCTGCTGTCATCGGTGTTATTAATGACGTCTGCCATTTTTTCGATGGTGGCTTCTGCCAGATAAATGGCTTGAGCGGTTTTCCCTCTTTGCGGCCAATCAGCCGCTTCATCCAATAAACCACACACACTGCGACCTAAGTTGGCTGCATCCCGATATTCGATGAATCCGTAACGGTCGGAATACGATTTGATGAAGGCTTGTATCTGCTGGGCATAAAGCTCCTTCTGTCCTACACATAAATCCATGTGGCTGAAAAGGAATTGTCCCCGGACTTGTTTGTCCTTTTTGCAATAATCCCGTACGAATGCTTTCAATTCTTCGTGCGGGAGTAAATGCAGGATCTTGTCAACCTGTTCCATTTCCGAAGGCTTCTTCGCTTTCTTTGTCGTTTTCTTTGTCGGGAAATCTTCCTCTAGGTACAACATATCTTGCTGCAAGTAAAACAAAACGGCTGCGATGTGTTTGCATACAGGACCTTGATCATAGGGGCAGTCGCAATCATATTCGGTCACGATACCTTTCTCGATATGGAGATGAACCGTATATAAATCCGATCCCTCCACCGTGGCTTCGTAATCCCCATGCCCGATTTCTTCTACGTTCGTGACATATCCTTTCCTGAAATAATTGAGTCCTCGTTGCAAGATGACCTCATCTATTTGTTCCTCAAAACGATCTAATTGTATCTCCATGCTTCTGTGTGTATGAGTTGATTGAATGTTACCCAGTACGAAGATAAGGAAAGATGGCGGAATAAAAAAGGCTGGATCCTCTGTTTGGTGGAGAATGCAGCCTTTAGGATAAGAACTGATGAATGGAATCTTTGTGTATTCCTATCCTATCATTAGTAGTTTGGTTATGCTTATTTCAGGCGGACGTATGTATCTTTTTGATACCAGTCATCGATATCTACTGTTTCAAGAACCAGTGTCTTTTCGTCTAATGTGACGATTTTAGCTTGTTCTACTTCGCTATCTCCGGTTTCTGTCATCTGAAGGATGTCACCTTTCTTCTCCCATTTGCCGGAATCTTTCTCATCTTCTCCCGGCAGGGTCCCTACCCAAGTACCGTCAGCTTTTATTTCTAAGATGTAGGCTTCTTCTACGGATACTTCATCAGAACCGCTGATCTCTTCTCCGGCATCCATGCCATGATATTCCGACTTGATGTTTGCCCATTTACCGATTAAGGCAGACTCTTCTTGTTGGGGAGTGTTGTCCTCGTCATCATCACTACAAGAAGTCAGTGTCAGATTTGTGAAAAGCATTGTCAGCAACAATGCCATCAGTGAAAATAAATTCTTTTTCATCACTCTTTGCTTTTTTGATTAAACTTATAATATTAAATAGTAATTCTTTGTGGTTGGCAAGATTATGATTCTTGTCGACGGTGGGCAAAGGTAGACTAAAATCCTTTTGAATGGATGATTTGGGAAGGGAAAGGAGTCCCAATTGCACGAAATGAAACTCTTTTGTTTGGATATGGGACGAATACGGAGAGGTTATCTGTCCATGTATTTCAGTGGTGTTTCTCCAAACTTCTTGGTGAAGTTCCGGTAGAAGGTCGATTTTGAAGTGAAGCCGGATTCATACATCAATTCTTTTATACTTTTCTCAGGATTGGTGTCGGCTAGTTGTTTGAAGTATTCCAAACGTCGGTCGCAAATGTATTCCCGGAAACTACTGAAACCACCGCTTTTTAGGGCAGCCGATACGGCACTTGTTTTTACTCCGATGGCTTTAGCCAAATCTTTCAGTTCGTAGTCCGGATGGACAAACGACAAGTCGCTCTGTAGTACATCTTCTATGGTATGAAAAAGGGGCAATACAATGGGTTCCGTCTGAGCTTGCAGCATAGGAACGGGCATGTCGAGTCTCTTCTCTTGATCGGAAAACGGATTCTCCTGCAGCAGATAGGCTATCGAAAATGACAGGACGAACACAACAGCCGTGAATCCAAACAGGTTAAAGATAAAGTCGTTAATACTGAGCGTAAAGGTGATGTAAATACCCAGAAAGAGGAACATGAAGGTCAAGAACAAGTACATGTTCCGGTTGATTCTCCGGCTTCGATGGAAATGGATGAACGGATATAAGGCGGAACATATAGGGGTAATGATAGACAAGATGAAGATGAATCCCCGCAGTCGTACGTCCCCTCGACTGGCGTGAAGGCTCAGTTGCCCTAAGGTGGTGAGCGGAGTAACTTGGCCATTGAATGACAAGTAGCAAATCCCTACTGTCGTGATGAGTAGGGGTATTTGTAGGAATGCCAAAACCTTGAACGGTGTGAGAAATCCCGGGCGAAGGGAGGCGACGGGAAACAAGGCCACGATACTTGCTGGTAAATACCATTTCAGCATCTTTTCCATGTGCAGCAGGTCCGTAAAACGATAAGACGGTGTTGCGGAGGCGATCTTTAGCCAACCGATGTTTTCCCATAAGAAAACTAACCCGATACAAACTGCAATGAGTCCCCAATACCGTTTCGGGAAGTTGTCTTTGGATTGGAATATCAAGATACCGCCCAGCAGAATGGCCAATAAGTCGAATAGTATTTCAATGGATAGATGTATAATGCCCATGGAGAGAATCTTAAATGAAAAATACAGAAGTCACGGAAATACCGGGATTCCCGTGACTCTGTATTGATTACTATTTATGCTATAATTTCAGATAAGAGTATAAATTATCGAACTGATACCTTATAATTCTTGTCACCAATCTTTAGGATGTATAAGCCTTTGGATACTGGGATCGTGGCAGTACCGTTGACTGTCAGTGATTTTTGCATAACGCCCTGGAAAGTGTAAATGCTTACAGAGGTATTCTGGGTTGCTTGAACAACGATTGCGTCCGGTTGTGTATAGAACGATACTTCGTTTTTCTCGATCTGTTCGTTGGCTACCGGATTCTTTTCGATACCACTGATCTCAATTACCATCTCTGTGTTTACTTCTTCTATCACGTAGAAGCCTTCTTCATTAGGAGTCAGTTCTTTGCCATTTACGGTTACGACAGGTGTTGATTTGTCGTATTCAGCATCCAGTGTAAGTTTGAATTGGAATGGGGCGTTGTCTAGTACTTCATATTCACCGGCAACCGGATCGGTTGTTGCACCCACTACTTGTGGCAAGATAACCGCATTGACGGTATGTAATGCTGGGTAGTTTCCTTCGTCGCTCTTCCAGGTAATACCTCCTTCAGGCAAATTCTCATTCAGCAGATCAACGAACTCACGGCTCTTCATGTAGCTCTCTTCGAGCGGGGTGTCTTTGTCGTTTACCCAACCTGCTACTATGGCATTCTTGTTTAAGAAGCAATTCTTCCGGGCTGTATTTTCCCAATAGCAAAGAATTGACATGGGTTCTTGCCCTTTGATATATCCTTCGCTTGTCAAACCGGCTGTATTCCAACAATTCTCTACGTGGCTATTCAAAACGCATGAACCGATACCGCCTACTTGTACCCATTTGTTAAAAGTGCTATTCGTACCTTTGGCTGTAAGTTTCCCTTGATTACTACAGTTTAAGATTTGGATATCTTTACACCATGTAACAATCCCGGCACTACGGGTAACAATGCCAGACTCAGTATTCCCGTTAACTGTATTGTTGATTTCTATGTTGTTGATACAGTTGATGATCTTGGAGTTCTCTTCTGCTTCGGCAACAATTCCTCCTGCTGATAGAAGGTTCTCTCGGGCATCTGCGGCATTATCACTTGGCGCATCTAAATTTCCTGTTATTGTTCCGTAGGTAGAGCAGTCGTTGATAATTGCGTTATTACGAATGGCTCCTGCGATACCTCCATATTTACAAACAAAACCTTTACCGGACAATTCCGCTTCAATATTTCCTGCTACATGGCAATTCTGAATAGTGGAATTATCAACGTATGCAGCTAATAAGCCTGCTGTTGAAAAAGAGTTGGTCGTATTTGTGAAATTGATGTTGATTTCACAGTCTTCCATATTTACATTTTGAATAGTTGCATTTCTTACATTACAGAAGAGGCAATGTAAAACATTGGCATCTTTCCGATCATTTGTGGAGTTATAATCTAAATTATATCCGAAGATAAAATATCCGTCTCCATCATACGTTCCGGCAAACCATCCATTTAAACCGATTCCAAACCTGTTACATGGGTGTCCCGATAAATCAATATCTGCAATCTGTTTGAAATAAACGCCTTCTAGGATATTGGGCCAGTCTCCATTGGGGTCGCCTGTCGCATCATGGGCTAATTTGACTAACTGTTCTGGCGTTTCAATTAGGTAGGGGTCTGCTTCTGTTCCGCTTCCTCCTGCGTATGATTCTGCCGGGTGGTTCATCCAATCATCTTCTCCGGCTCTTAACGAAGTCGTGGCTTCATTCATGATACCTCCCTGTTTTAGCGAACCCGAAAGAGTACTACTCATTCCCCCCTCATTCATTTGCGCATAGCTACCCATTGTTACTACACTAAACGCGATCATTAGTAAAATGTTTCTCATAAGATATGATTTTTGTGGTGCTTACCAGTTCCCTATGTAGGCAATTAATATTGTAAATAAAAAGCGTGGGAACTGTACCTGTCACTCGTTCCACGCTAAGAGGCCTTCGCATTGCCCATCAAGTCTGAACGAGCAACGCAGAAGCCCACGCCGATATGTATAATAATAGTCTTATAACCCTCATAGGCTATAAGATCTATGTGTACACACCCCGTAGACATCTACCGTTGCTTTGTTTTTGACTTGATTCAGAAGTTGCGAAGTTCCTTAGCGTCAAAACCAAAGCGTCAAGTAAACGCCTTTCAAATGTATTTTGTCCCACTCCTCTGTTCGGCGTGGGAACAAAGCAAAGGTAAGTTTTTATTTCTATATATGGATAAGTTTTCTTTTAATTTTTTAATTCATCTTCGTTGTTTGTACTCTGTCGATACCTTTTATTGTCTTGTATGTACCTCCGTACGCACTCTATGCAGAGGGTTCCACCTTACCTGTCGCGTACCCGCCATCTAGGTGAAGCGCGCTTTACGCTTTAGTTGAGACGCATGGTGCTCTTTAGTTGAGACGCGCGGTGCGTTCCACGTGGGTGGTTAGCATGCGATAGGTAAGGTGAAAGGGGATGAATGGGTAAGGAGCGAGTGGTTTTATCAGTAAGCACATCATTCCTGCATAGGGGCGATGACTTGAAAGCGAAGGGTTGCCTTCCGGGGAACTTGGGTGAGGTGGCGGTTCCTTGAATACTGCGTGGTGACCGTCAGCGTCCATGAGCCTTCGGTGAGGGGGAAAGTGGGGCAGACGATAAGGCGCGACGCAGTATTGTATAGCAATTCGTTGGGGCTGACTGTATAGGTTTCACCCGTCTCTTGGCAATGGAAGGCGAGGCCATTGGCTGGGTTATCTCCACTGATGCGGATGTAACGGCCATAGATGGACAACATTCCTTTGAAGTCGGTCGGGATGACGTTGCGGTTGCCTGCTTCGCCGGACGAGATCGGGAGGTTCGCATCAGTGATGTACTCCAGTTGGAGGCCGTTGCGCGAGGCGTTGTAGGTGTCGTTGATCCCTTTCAGGCGGGCAACACGCTGTTTCATCAGCGGTGAAGGATTCAAGCGAGGTTGCAACAAGTGGATGTCGGCATCGTAGCGGTCGGAGGGATGGACAAACGCTCCGCCGAGGGTGACATCCACGCGGCCGAACTCGAAATCTACGTTGTAGCCGTCTTCGAGTGCCTCGTACAGTTCGTTTTTGATCAGACTGAAAACCGTCCGAAGGGTTTCAGGGCGCAATTCCGATCGTTTGCTCATGATTCGACGAATCAGATCGTCGATGGTGAGCGTATCTCGGCGTATCACGGTGGCGGAATACGTATCTTCCTGTCCAGGCAGGTTACTTTGCACAACGCGGAAACGTACCGGCGTTCGGCTGTTATGCTTCAGCTCTGAATCGTTTACTTTTTGGTCCATAGATTCACCTCTTTACTCATGTACAAACTTATTGCTACGCTTGGGCGCATCTTGTACCTTCTTCTTCCGTACTTCGTAGATATCATCTTTGCTGGTGGGGCGTAGATAATCATACCAGAAGAAATCCTTCAACTCTTTTTGGTCGGGTTTTAAGTCGGGTATCGGCGTCATGGTTCCTTGCGGATTCGGCCAGATCTTCAGCTTGTCGAGTTTGTTATCTTTCAACCAGATCGTGAGGTAACCACTCTTCGTGGCATTCAGTCCCACCATACTACCGTCTTTCTCGATGGGGTAGAAGATGGATTCGGCATTTCCTGCCACATCGATCTGTCGGACAGCCTGTCCGTTGAAATAAGCCTTCAGGTCATTTCCTTTCAATTGATTGTAATAACCCGTATCTACTTGTTGGATAGCAAAGGCAAACTGTTGCACGTGGGCATGGTCGATCGTACTGTCTGCCATATAAATCAGGATGGTATCTCCATAGAGCTGGTATTGCTCGTTCCACAGGATCGGGTCATTATACATATATAAGATGGAGTCGCGTGAATTGAATTGCATCGAATCGCACACGCCTTGTATATCTGTCCGGTAGAAACGCACGCCATAGTAGGCTTTCACTTCGCGATAAGTCGAATCAATTGTAACCATTTGCAAAGTATCCGCATGTAAATAGAGTGTGTCGCCCTGTGAATATTCCAGGCAACGGGCACTATCGGTAGCAAAGGCAAAGCCGGTCTTCTCGTTGTAGTAGCCATAATCACCCAAAAGCATAATCTTCTGCAGCGTATCGCGGATGCACATATTGCCAAATACCTCGCCAAAGCCTTGTTCTCGGTCGTATGCGATCGAATCACCCGTCAGGAAACGATTCCCCGAAACTATCTCCGATCGGTCGAGTAACATCGATGTATTATGTACTGTGTCGTACCAACCTTTGGATGAATGAATCGTACCACTATCGGAGACGATAACCGAAGGTCCTAATATCGTGGAAATCTTGGATTCGGTATTATAATGCAGGGTATCGGAATAGAGGGTAAAATTAGGATTCTCCAATCGGACACTGTCATTGAAAATAGCCAGTTTGGTAGCCGGACTGTATTGTCCGTAAAACGAAGAAAGCTGATTCAGTGAATCGACAATCATTCCACCCTCGAAGTAATAACCGATATTGGGTATTCGTTCGTAGTTAAGGCTATCGGTGAATAATGTTACTTGCCGGTTTTCCATGCGGACCAAGTCACGCAGCCGGGCGATCTGGGTATTCCCGTCATAATACAGGTATTGCCCATAGACAAACAGCGTATCGCCTTGTTCCATTCGTACGTTGCTGAATGCCTCCAGCGAATTGCTAGCTTCGTAAAAGTAGGCACTATCACAATACATATACGAACTGTCATGCCGAAAACACACGTCACCAACCAGAATCTGTGCATCCGGTTTAATATCTTGATCGAACGATAATGTATTGGCATGTTCCAAATAGACTTTTGTCTTCTTGACAGAAACAGAATCTTGCTCTTGGGCCATAAGCGTCCAAGAGCAAGAACATAAGAAAAATATATATAGGAATATGTTTGTCAGTTTCATTCTTTTACCCAACCTGGAAAACGGAAGTCGCAGTTACGCCATCCTTCACTGATGCGTACGTATGTAGTTTTTTGCTGTTTACGAATCCAGTCGTTCAGCAGTTCTTCCCTTTTCTTGTTTTCTACAATGGCTTTCAAAGCCTGATAGTCGTCCGCCAAATTCGCTTTATGCGCTTCTGTGCGGGCCCGCAGTTTGACGATTGCGATCACTTCTTTCTGCGATTTGGTAATCATGCGGAATGGCTTGGAAATATCACCCACTTTCATGTTGTAAACCTCTTTACCTACTTCCTGTGGTAACTCATGTAGCTCAAAACGAGGAGTTCCCATATGTTGGCTTTCGTAATTGGAGTTTACCATCAACCCCTTGTTATTACGTGAATCTTTATCGTAAGAAAGGAAAGTTGCAGCTTCTTCAAATGAGAATTTCTTGTCCATAATATTCGTATAGATTGAATCCATACGGACAGTTGCTGCTTGCAATTCCTTTTCAGAAACTTCCGGCTTCAACAAGATATGACGGCAGTTGATACGGTCACCACGCTTTTCGATCAATTGGATGATGTGGTAACCATATTCAGTCTGTACAATTTGTGAGATATGTTTGGAATCCTTCAAGTTGAAAGCTACATTGGCGAACTCCGGTAATAACTGTGTCTTGCTCATGAAACCCAATTCACCACCACGTGCTGCCGATCCTGGATCTTCCGAATACATACGGGCTAATGTAGAAAATTCAAACTTCCCGGAATTGATTTGTTCGGTAAATTCACGTAAGCGAGCCTTGATCGCATCTGTTTCTTCAAATGGAATTTTCGGCTCGATCGTGATGATTTGTACTTCGACCGTCATCGGAATGTTTGGAAGACTATCTTGTGGTAACTGATTGTAATACTTACGAACATCAGCCGGTGTTAGTTTAATTTCACCCACCAACTTCTTCTGCATTTCTCGTACGATCAGTTGCTCCCGCGTTATATCCATACGTTCATCCCGAATTTGGGAAATTTTCTTATTGAAATATTCTTCCACTTTTTCTTTTGATCCCACATCGGCAATAGCCGAATTGATCCATTGGTCCACGTTTTGGATCACTTCGGGTTCTGAAACTTCCACACTATCAATTTTAGCTTGATTCAGATAAAGCTTCTGAATGGCCATTTGCTCTGGGATAAAGCAATAAGGATCACCCTCCAGACGTTCTCCGGCGTTCAGCAGATATAAACGCTGAGCCTCAATGTCCGAACGTAAGATGGCATCATCACCAACTACCCACACAATTTCATCAATCACATTATCCTGCGCCTTTGTCAACCATGAAAAGCTCGCCAGAAAAACTGCAAGTAAAACCTTTTTCATTATAGCATCCTTTATTTTTTTGCAAATTAAGGCATTTCTGCGCTAAAAACCACATTTCCGCCCCGAATTGCATCATTATATAATTCTTCTTCAAAATTTTTTAGGAATTGAACCTTCCGCTGATTCACAAGCATGTCTGATATTAGCGTGCTGGCATATTCAAACGGAGCGATTTTTCCTTTGGCTACGTATTCTTCGATATTCAGTAAATAACAGTAGCTGCTATCAGCTGTCTCAACAAACGAATGGGTCCGCAAGAACTCGTTTTCATTGGTTACTTGGATAGGAATGTTTACAAAAACCTCATCAAAGCTCACCCATTTGTCATAGAAATAATCATAAACTACAGCATTTTGGACACTGTATTTTTCTATTTTCTCGATGGATGCTTCTGACGTTGACCGATACCATTTCTTAACTTCGTCCAGATTTGGTGCATCAATCGGAATCTTCAAGAAAAGACCTTTTATCAGACTGTGATCTAATTCAAACTGATCTTGGTTTTCGTCATAGAAATTTCGCTTTTCTTCATCCGTTATATTGGCAGACAACCGTTCGTGTACCAGTTGTTCCTGATATCGGTATCGAACCAATGAACGTCGGTACGAATCTACCAGGCGGTCGATTTCAGCCCGATTCTCATCACCTAAATTCTGTAATGCAACATCATAGACCAAGTTGTCTTTTACCCATTGTTTGATATAGCTTTCTGCCCACAGCAGACTGTCTGCAGAAGAAATATTTTTAGGAAGAACAGATAAAACATCCTCTTTGGTTAAGGTACGTTCGTTGACTTTTACCAACGTTCCTTTTTGTTGGGTTGTTGCATTCTTTGTACAACTACTCAATCCGATTAGTCCACAGAGTATGTAAAATTCTGTTCTCATGATTGTTTATTTTTTAGCAGCCTTTTTCAACGCTTTCCAATTGATTTCAACTGGATATTTCTCTTTCAGTTCTTTGATCCAGTCTTCTTCCAATTTGGCTTGTTCTTCGGCAGGCTTATTCCAAATCTTCTGATTACTGATGGCAAACAGTAATGTGCCATCTCGGTACTCATTCAACAATAGTCTGAATTCCGGATATTTGTTTGTCAGATTCTTACGTTCCATGTTCGTTAAGATATCATGGATACATAAATCTAAAACTTCTTGCATGAAGTCGCCTGCATAAGTTTTCACCGAAAACGGATATTGTTGTATATAAGCCGCAAACTCATTTTGAGCAAAACTGATGGTGTCAATACGCATCAGTTCTTTGTTTAAATCTTTGGCTTGTTCGAAAAATTTCGGATTTGTAGGAAAATAGTCATTACAAATTGCCTGTAATTCCGCATAAGCTTCCGGATGAAATACGAATTTGTATTCCTTTTTCATGCGATCGTCAAAGCTTTTGTGGAGAGCGAAGTTCCATTCTCCTTGCGACATTTGCCGATACCATGACTTTTTAATCTCCTCAAACGGTTGAACTGCTAAATTCTTCTCCAGTTTAATGATATGGTAACCGAAACGAGTTTTGACCGGTTTAGAAATATCTCCAGGATTCTTGATGGCAAAAGCTGCTTGTTCAAACTCTGCCACCATTTCTCCCAATCCAAAGACTGGCAATCTGCCTCCTTTTTGAGCAGAGCCTTTATCTGATGAATATTGTTTCGCCAATTCGGCAAAGTCTTTTCCGGAAACAGCCAGTTGATAAACTTCTTCTGCTAGCTTATAGGTCTCTTCTTCTGTACGGGTAATGGAATCCTGAACAAAAGGAATTAATATATGCGAAACCTGTCGTCTGCCCGGATTGGGTATTCTGCGATTTAATTTGACAATATGGAATCCGAATTTGGTACGGATAGGCATAGATACAGCTCCTTCCGGCATTTGGTAAACATAGTCTTCGAAAGCTTTAACCGTACGCATAGGGAAAAAACTGCGTACTTGCTCGTAACCTACGTGGGCTGAATCTTTTTTCGCTAATTCTGCGCCCACAGCCATAATATCTTCTCCTTTCTGAATCCGTTGGTAAGCAGCTAATGCTTGCTGATAAACGGCGACAGTATCTTTGGAAACAGTTTCTTGAGGTAAGAAGAAAAGAATATGTGTCAAATCAAGAACTTCGTTCAAACGGGTATATTCATCTGAAAGAACTTTTTCTTCTGCGGGGCGATCCGACAGATAGTCGGATGTTAGTTGTGCTTTATACTTATCTAGTTCTTCTTTGAATGATTCGGTTTTGTCTAAACCTTCAGCTTCGGCGTCGGCAACTTTTAATTTATAGATTTTGAATAATTCAACGAACGACTCCAGACTCTTTTTATTGGATAGATCTGTTTCTCCATTCTTTTTAGCTGTAAACAGAAACTCATCTATACTGATCGCTTTGCCTGCGACAGTCATTGCAACAGAATCGCTTGCCGAGTTGGCATAGGCAGATACTGCTACCGCAAAAAGTAACGCTGATACAAAAAACTTTTTCATTAATGAATCTTTTTGATGCTACAATTTTACTCGTACAAAAATACAGTAATTAAACGGACTGATAACCAAAATAGTATTTCAGTCCGTTAAATTAGTGTTTTTTATCAAATGAAGCATCAATTTGCCATTTCAGAAAGGAACTTGATACGTACCAGGCGGATTTCTTCTTCTGTGTAATCTCCACCTAATTCTTCAATTGCTTCTTCCAGATCATCGGTTTCTGAATCCTTGAAATATTCATAAATATCTTCAATATGATCTTCATCCATAACGTCATTCAAGAAGTAATCGATGTTGATACGTGTACCTGAATAAACGATAGCTTCCACTTCATCCAGCAGTTCACCAAACTCAAGTCCTTTTGATACGGCTATGTCATCAAGAGCTACTTTGCGGTCAATGCTCTGTACGATTGAAACTTTCAGTTTGGATTTGTTGGCAACGGTTTTGACACGCAAATCTTCTGGTCGTTCAATCTCGTTTTCTTCCACATGACGTTTGATTAGTGCAATGAATTCAGCTCCGTAACGTTTTGCTTTACCTGCTCCTACACCCGGTATGTTCTGTAATTCTTCCAATGTGATCGGATAGGTAGTAGCCATTGCTTCCAAGGATGGATCCTGGAAGATAACAAAAGGAGGTACTTCCAACCGCTTGGATAATTTCTTTCTCAAATCCTTCATCATTGAATAAAGAACAGGATCGACAGCACAAGATGCTCCTCCGCGTACTGGGATTTCTTCCTCTTCTTCTTCAAACTCATGATCCTCGGTAATCTTGAAAGAAACCGGCTTCTTCATGAACTCTTTACCTTTTGGTGTGATTTTGAGCAGGCCATAGTTCTCGATGTCTTTTTCCAAATAACCGGCAATCAAGGCCTGACGTATCACTGCATTCCAAATCTTTTCATCTTCGTCTTGTCCGGAGCCGAATACTTCCAATTCGTTGTGTTTATATGATTGAATTTCGGAAGTTTCATTTCCTACCAACATGTTGACGATATATTCTGCTTTAAATTTCTCTTTCAGCGTACTGATGACTTCCAGTACTGCACCCAATAATTCTTTAGCTTCCACTTGTTTCTTCGGATTCAAACAATTATCACAATTACCACAATTATCTTCAGGATATTCTTCTCCAAAATAATGGAGCAATACTTTCCTGCGGCAGACAGAAGTTTCTGCATATGCCGCTGTTTCCAATAATAATTGCTTACCTATTTCTTGTTCGGCTACAGGTTTTCCTTGCATAAACTTTTCCAGTTTTTGCAGGTCCTTATATGAATAAAAGGCCAAACAATGTCCTTCACCTCCATCTCGTCCGGCTCGCCCTGTCTCCTGATAATAGCCTTCCAGACTTTTGGGGATATCGTAATGGATGACATATCGTACATCCGGTTTATCAATACCCATACCAAAAGCTATTGTTGCTACGATCACATCAACCTGCTCCATCAAAAAAGCATCTTGATTAGCCGACCGAACTTGTGAGTCCATTCCTGCATGATATGGTAAAGCTTTGATACCATTAGCTTTTAGAATATCGGCAAACTCTTCTACTTTTTTACGGCTCAGACAATAAATGATTCCGGATTTACCCTCGTTCGATTTAATGAACTTGATGATATCCCGGTCCACATTGGCTGTTTTGGGGCGAACTTCATAGTAAAGATTGACACGGTTGAAAGATGATTTGAATACGGCTGCATCTGTCATTCCCAAGTTCTTCTGAATGTCATGTTGTACTTTAGGGGTAGCTGTTGCTGTTAAAGCAATGAGCGGACGTTTACCGATTTCGTTGATGATCGGACGAATCCGACGATATTCAGGACGGAAATCGTGTCCCCATTCAGAGATACAATGAGCTTCATCGACTGCGTAAAACGATATCTTTACCTGGCGAAGAAATTCTACGTTTTCTTCTTTGGTCAAGGATTCAGGAGCTACGTATAGCAGCTTTGTTTTACCGGATAATATGTTTTCTTTGACTTGGTCTATGGCAGATTTGCTTAATGAAGAATTGATAAAATGGGCAACGCCGTCTTCTTCACTAAAATTACGCATGGCATCCACCTGATTCTTCATCAAGGCTATAAGGGGAGAAACAACAATAGCTGTTCCTTCCATTAACAAGGAGGGCAACTGGTAACACAAAGATTTACCTCCTCCGGTAGGCATCAATACAAACGTATCATTACCTGCCAGTACATTTTCTATAATCGCTTTCTGATTTCCCTTGAATGTATCGAAACCAAAATGCTTTTTCAATGCCTCTGTCAATTTATCTTTTTTTGCCATACTCAATATTATTAGAAATAGGTTTACTCTTAATTATCTCCTACAATTTGCAATCGGTTTACATCTGATTTAGCAAACTGTTCTTTTGCATATTCCAATGTTACATGGAATTCTGTCTTGTTCTCTGATGGCATGCTGTACATGGCATCCATCATGATTGCTTCTACAATTGAACGTAGTCCTCTGGCTCCCAATTTGAATTCGAGTGCTTTATCTACTACGAATTCATAAACGTCTTCATCAAACGAAAGCTGAATGCTATCCATTGCAAACAATTTAATGTATTGTTTGATGATTGAATTCTTTGGTTCTGTAAGAATATTACGCAGAGCTACCCGGTCTAATGGATTCAGATAGGTCAAAATCGGCAAACGTCCAATGATTTCGGGTATTAAACCGAAAGACTTCAAGTCGGTCGGCGTAATGTATTTCAACATATTGTTCCGATCAACCTGTGCCGTATCTTTACTTGCTGCATATCCTACAACTCGCGTATTCAATCGTTGGGCAATTTTCTTTTCAATACCGTCAAAAGCTCCACCACAGATGAATAAAATATTTTTGGTATCAACCGGAATCATTTTCTGCTCCGGATGTTTTCTACCTCCTTGAGGTGGAACATTCACAATCGAACCTTCCAAGAGCTTCAACAAACCTTGTTGTACGCCTTCTCCGCTGACATCACGTGTAATGGATGGATTATCTCCTTTGCGAGCGATTTTATCGATCTCGTCAATAAAGACGATACCACGTTCTGCTGCTTCTACATCATAGTCGGCCGCCTGTAATAAGCGGGTCAGAATACTTTCGATATCTTCTCCTACATAACCGGCTTGTGTCAGAACCGTTGCGTCAACAATCGCAAAAGGCACGTGTAATAATTTTGCAATAGTTCGGGCCAGCAATGTTTTTCCAGTACCGGTTGAACCAACCATGATGATGTTCGATTTCTCAATTTCGACGTCATCCGAAGTTTCTTCTTGCATCAGTCGTTTATAATGATTGTACACTGAAACTGCCAGATAACGTTTGGCTTCATCCTGACCTATGATATATTGGTCAAGGAAGGTTTTAATATCTTCTGGTTTGGGTAAATCTTTTCGGTCTAAATCCAGTTTTGATTTTTTCTTACCCAGCTGCTCTTTTACAATTTCGTACGCTTGAGTGGCGCATTCATTACAAATGCAACCAGACATTCCGTTGATCATTAAATCAACATCACGACTGCTTCGTCCACAAAACGTACACGTATCGCCTGCTTTGGCCATAATCTTTCTTTTTTAGTTTTTCTGTAAATTTACAATCTTTATTTGGGTAAGGACTTATTTCCGAGTTAAGATTTCATCAATCATGCCATAATCCTTGGCTTCCTGTGCTGTCATCCAAAAATCTCGGTCACTGTCTCGTTCTACTTCTTCAAAAGGTTTTCCTGAATGATCGGAAATGATTGTATATAATTCCTTTTTAACTTTCAATATTTCGCGAGCAGTAATTTCGATATCAGAAGCTTGACCTTGAACGCCTCCTAATGGCTGATGGATCATGACTCTTGAATGTTTCAAGGCAAAACGTTTTCCCTTGGTTCCAGCTACCAGCAATACGGATGCCATAGATGCTGCGATACCTGTACAAATTGTAGAGACATCAGATCCGATGAATTGCATGGTGTCATAAATGCCATATCCTGCATATACCGAGCCACCCGGTGAATTGATATAAATAGAAATATCTTTGCCCGGATCGCTTGAATCCAGATACAATAATTGCGCTTGAATAACATTGGCCGTATAATCATCTATCTGAGTTCCCAAAAAGATAATCCGGTCCATCATCAAACGAGAGAAAACGTCCATTTGGGCAACATTAAGCTGACGTTCCTCTATAATGGTCGGTGAAATATAACTGCTTGTTATATTCATGTAACTATCAAGAGCCGTTCCGCTCATTCCCAAATGTTTAGTTGCATACTTTCTAAAATCTTCCATACTAGTTTTGTTAATCATAAATCCGAGAAGAAAACACATGAAAAAAGGATTCCTCCTTTTTATACTTAACGGATAAACAAAGTTATAAATAAATTTCTGAAAGAAACAATTTATTTGTATCTCCGATAAAATATTTTCAGGAAAAATCCTTTTCTAATGAACCCTTTTATTGCAAAAGGGAAGAACTGCATTATTCAAAAAGTTTAGCAAACTCTTCTGCAGTCAATTCTTTCAAATCGATTGTTACTTTTTCTTTCAAGCAAGCAGCCAGTTTTTCTTCCATGGCACGATCTACGATATTCTGAACTGTTTCTTTGTTTTTCAACATTTCTTTTGAATAGTTGTCAAGAACATCTTCAGGGATAGATAACATACCATACTGAGCGAACTGCGCTTTAGCAACGCGTTTAGCGAAGCCTTCGATGTCTGCATCTTCCAGTTTCAGGTTGTTTTCTTTAACCAGGCTTTCTTTGATCAACTGATAAGTCAAATCGCTAAGGATGTTAGAGAATTCGCTTTCGATCTTTTCAGCTGTGTTCTTTTCGCTTGCTAATAATAACCAGCGTTTCAAAATATCATCAGCAAACTTCAATTCGCCAGCTTTCTGTACAAGAACTTCGCGTGCATCCAATAAGAACTTATAGTCGCTCTGCGGAGTGAATTGTTCAGCCAAAGCTTCTTTGATCTTTTCTTTGAATTCTTCTTCGCTTGTTACTACATTTTCACCGAATACCTTGTCGAATAATTCCTGATTCAATTCAGCGTTCTTATGACGAGTGATTTCAGTGATTTCGAAGCTGAAGTCTCCAGTTAATTCAGCAACTTTAGCTTTGTCAACATGTAAGAAGTTGGCAATTTCAGCTTCAGCACCTTCGAATGCCTTGTTCGGGTTGAATACGATAACCGAATTGTTCTTTGCTCCGATGAATTTAGCCTTTTCGTCAGCATCTTTAATGAACTGAGGCATCAGGACTGCGTTTTCAACAACGATACCACCTTCTTTCGGTGAACCGTTTTCCAATTCAGCAACAGTACCTTTTACTAAATCCTTTTCTTCAACTTCTTCAACCTTTTCATAAGTACCGAAGTTAGCAGTATAAGCTTCAACTTGCTTATTCAGCATTTCGTCGTCGATCTTTACCTGATAGTAAGTCAACGTATCATCTTTGCTCAGGTTGATGTTGATGGCAGGAGCCAAAGCTACATCGAAGTTGAATACGAAATCTTCCTGCTTGTCGAAATCAACAACAGAAGGTTCAGCTTCGCTGGCCATCGGTTCACCCAAAACTTTGATATTATTTTCACGGATATACTTGAACAGGTTTTCTGAAACGATCTTGTTCACTTCTTCCAGTAACGCCTGTTTTCCATACATCTTCTTGACCATACCCATAGGCACCATTCCTTTACGGAAGCCCGGCATATTAACTTTCTGACGCAGTCCGCGCAAGCTTTTTTCAACGCTATCTGCATAGTCAGACTTTACAATTTCTAAACGGATGATTCCACGTACAGAATCATTGTTGATAAAAGAAACGTTCATTCTGAATGATTTATTTAATTAATATTCGATTCAATTTTTAGGGTGCAAAATTAGGTTTATTCTTTTAATATCGCAAATTGTTTTCCTAAATTGTTCTAATCAAGGGGATTTTATTTGTGATTTTGTGATAACTGGAGGATAAATTATAGGAAGCTTGATAGAGGATGATGAAAGTTGTAGTGGGTATATAAAACTAGGAACTTACTCGCAAAATGTCTATTTTGAAAGTAAGTTCCTGTCTATTGGACTTGAAATTTAGATATTTGTATTTCTAAATTTCATTTGTGGATACTTGGTTATTCCCAACCTGGAGTTGTTTGTACCAAAACTGGACTTGCGTTTAACTGGTTCTGAGGAATTGGGAAGTATTCTCTCTCTACTCCATCATTTGGATCTTCTTCTTTGTTCCACCAAGCTGCTCCGAATTTACCCCATCGAATCAAATCTGGACGACGACGGCGTTCTCCGATAAATTCACGGCCTAATTCGTCCAAGAATTCTGCATCAGTCAGTAAATCTGGGTTTTGTACGTAACTGTATTTGCTCCATTCTTCAGCCGGATAGTTTCTGACACGTACATAGTCTAATAATTCTGCAGCCTTGGCTTTATTGCCTTCGCGATAATAACATTCGGCAGCAGCATAGTACATTTCAGCCAAACGCATTTCCGGAGTGGATTGAGAACGGAATAAACCGTCATGATCTGGCAAATAGGGGAATTTGTTGAATCGAATACCTGAATTCTCTTCTCCTGTTGTTACTTGAGACTTTTTAGCAATAACATCTGCATCAGTACATACGAAATAACCTCTTTCAGCAACCTCTTTCATGTATTGAGTTTTACGAGCTGTATAAGCATCGTTGCTTTCGCCTTCGCGTTGCTTTAATTCTGCTTGTTCAGAGAAACGTCCAACTTGATCAACAAATACCAAAGGAACATTTGAATATTCTTCTGTTCCGTTTACAAATACATCTGTAAATCCAAATTGCTTAGCGGCATCATATTGCATTTGAGGACCTTGCAGGAAGAATCCTTCATAACCGCCTTTAGGATCTGTTGTGCGGAACGGTTGTTTACGATAATCACAGTCTGCATATTTTTCGAATGGATTACCTAAACCACTTTTGAACTGATAGATTGTTCCATCAAAGTCTCTGGATGGTTGAAGTAAGATACCGTTGTTTCCACCTCCATCGCTTCCTAATGTTTGAGCAGCTGTGTAATGCATTACGTCAGCCCACATGGTCTGTTGTTCCAAACGTCCACGGTCATGCCAGAATTCAAATAGATTTTCGGGAGATTCGTAGTCGTTGATACCAGAATGGAATGGATCTTTGTAATCAGATTGGTTGATGCTGTATGTGCCATATTTGCCAGCAATGATATCTTCAGCCCATTGCTTACAGTCTGCATACCGGTCTTTACCAACCCATACTTCAGAATTCAAATATAAACGAACCAATAAACCTGCGGCAGGTCCTTGTGTCCAACGACCTAGTCTTTTTTCTTTGGGCAGTGCTGGCAAAACTTCCTTAATTTCTGATTCAATGAAGTTATAAACATCTTCGGCAGAACTTTGTGCAACAATTTCTTCTGCACCTTGTTGTTCAGTTGCAATAGGTACTTGACGGAAGAAATCCAACAAGAACATATAATACCAAGCACGCAAAACGCGTAATTCACCGAAATAAGCGGCCTTATCTTCTTCTGAGACGCCAATTGATGAGAAATCGAGGGTGTTCATATCTCTCAAAACAGTGTTGATCTGGCTGATACATTGGTATGAAGAAACCCATGCTCCGTTTATTTGAGATTGGATATAGTTCCATTTATGTTCATGCAAACGAATCCACATACCATCGTCATAACCATGGCGTCCTTTCTGGGTCCATACAAAATGGTCTGCTGTCAGTTCTTGTAACTTCCAGATATCACCTCTCCAAGCAACATTGTCACTGTGTTCGTAACAACGAACTACTGCTGATTCGACCGATTGTGGATCAATGTAGTAATTATCTTTTGTTAATTCAGAATAAATATTTTCGGTCAAATCTGTACAAGAAGCTAAAGTCATAGCTCCCAGTATACTTGCAGCATATAATATGGTCTTAAACTTTTTCATATTTCTTGTTTCTAATGAATCAATTAATAACTAATTTGTACACCAAATGTCAGATTTCTAGCTGTTGGATAAACATCCATGCCACCGATACCCGGCCACAAACCTGTTGTCGTAACAGTTGTTGGATCTACACCTGTGTATTTTGTCAATGTAAATACATTCTTTATTGTTGCATATAAACGCAGATTAGAAATCCATTTTGTGTTTAATTTAGGTGTCCAGCCGAGGGTAATATTATCCAAACGCAGGTAATTACCGTTTTGCAAGAAATAGTCGCAAATTACTTTCGGACCTTTGATATGAGCATTCTCTTCATAAGCAGATGTTAGTTTATTGTCGACAGCGATAACTTGCAAACCATAATACATTTCATATTGGTTCATGATTTTGTAGTCAAAGCGTCCGCGGAAGAAGATTGATAAATCAAAGTTCTTATATGTAAATGTGTTACCCCATGAAAGCTCCCATTTTGGAACTCCTGTACCATCCAAGTAAACTTTATCTTGTTCGTTACCGTCAGCTCCTAGTTTGGTAGTTCCGCCTTCTTTTCCACCTTCCCAAATCAGGATTTGTCCGTTTTCATCTACTCCGGCATATTTGAAGCCGTAGAATGAACCGATCGGTGTACCATCTTGCAGACGTTGAGCTGAACCTGGGTTACCCGGAGAAGGGAATCCATCACCATCAATGTAACCTAACTGATATTTCTCGTTTGAGAAAGATTTCAGTTTGGATGTCGTATATGAAAGTACTACATTCGTAGAATATGTAAAGTCTTTTGTTTGAACGGCATCCCAGTTTGCTTGTAATTCAAAACCTTTTGAAGTTGTTGTTCCTACGTTGGCTGTAATAGTCTCGTGTAAGTAAGGAGGCAATGGAACTTTATAATCTCCAATTACATCACGTCCGTCGCGAATGAACAAATCCAAGCTTCCTGATAATCTTGATTTGAATAAGGTATAGTCGATACCTAAGTTGTATGAAACCTGCTTTTCCCAACCTAAATCATAATTCGGGTTATTACCAGGACCATATCCTTTGATCCATCCAAACCGGTCACTGTAATAGTCTCCGTAACCAGTGTATTTGGCAAGAGAAATGTATTTGTCAAAACCAGAACGTCCTGTTACACCATAAGAGAAACGGACTTTCAAGTCGTCAACAACAGAACTACTTTCAAATACAGGAAGTTTAGACACACGCCATGCTGCAGAAGCGGCTGGGAAAAGACCCCATTTATTATCTGCACCGAACTTTGTGTTTCCTTCATAACGTAATGATCCAGTGAACAAGAACAAATCGTTGTAATTATAATTTACACGACCTAAGAAGGCGATTGTTTTTTCTTGATTCTTTGTAGAGTTCATACCCAATCGGCCATCTAATTTCTGATAATCACCGGCTCCCAGATTATTTGTCAAGAATGCATCTGTTGGGAAATTACGGTTTTCTGCATCAAACTCTTCATAGTTGAATTCCTGATAAGAATAACCTCCCATGATTTTGGTATTATGTTTTCCGATCGTAAATTCATAATTACCTAACCATTCTAATGTCCAGTCTGTCCAGTTTTCTTGTTTAATATAAGCATGACCGTGATAACCTCCATCAATACATTCTCTGAAAGTTGAATATTTATAATCTTGTTCCTTCTTGTTATGTCCTTGGCGGCCTAACTTTAATTCGGTATTCAAATTATCCAAAATATTCAATTTGATATTGAAGTCAACCATAGAATATTCTTGTAAAGCTCCACGATCTCGTTCGGTCAGATTCTTAACAGGGTTGTAAGAATAACCACCAGAACCTTGGAAAGCTTCCATTTCATCTACACTGTATGTTGGATTCAACTGTACTGCTTGTTTGAAAGAGCCATAGTCTGTGTAATCTTCATCAGCTATACGGTATGAAATGTTACCACCTACTTCCAACCGGTCTTCCAGTGTGATGTGTTTGAAGTTTCCACGTAATCCGTATTCCTTGCGTTTTGATACGATATCCAGACCTTCTTTCTGTTTGAAGTTGGTCGATATACGGAAAATTGTAGATTCACTACCTCCGGCAAGTGCTATGTTATGATTGTGTCCGAAGTTGTTTTTATTGATTAATTCATCATACCAGTCTGTACGGTAGCCATGATCAACGGCTCCAGTTACATTGGCCAGATAAGCGTCCGGATCCAATACATCGGGTTTATTGGCTACAAAGTCGTGTTCTACGTAACCATCATAACTGATAGTTGTTTTTCCGGCTCTACCTTGTTTGGTCGTTACCAAAATAACACCATTGGCACCACGTGAACCGTAGATGGCTGCTGCAGAACCATCTTTTAAGACGGTAATAGATTCGATATCTTGTTGAGCGATGTTTCTTAAGTCTCCACCAGGCATACCATCAATAACGATAAGCGGACTATTTCCTGCTTTCAGTGAAGAGGCACCACGGACCTGAATACTTGAACTGGAGTTCGGGTCAGAAGCGGCTGTGCTGTTTACAGTCACACCGGCTACTTTACCATCAACCAATTGCATGGCGTCGTTAACAGCTCCTTGCAAGAAGTCCTTACTTTTTACACTTGTAACGGCTGTTGTCAAGTCTTTTTTAACAGAAGAACCGTAACCAACCACTACCACTTCTTCTAGATTCTGCGAGTCTTCGCGTAATGTTACTTTAACACTTGTGCCTTCAGGTACTACTTCTTGCGTTTGGTAACCTATATAGGATACTTGTAAAATTGCATTGGCTGGGCAATTCTCCAAAATGAACTTACCGTCTAAATCGGTAATTGTTCCATTTTGTGTTCCTTTGATGATTACATTGGCTCCAATGACTGGATTCCCTTCTTGGTCTACTACTGTTCCTGAGATCCTTTCATCTTGATAAACACTACTTAAATTAAAAGAAGCATCAGTCCTTAAAGAATTTTCGGCATTAGCAGAAAACATAGGAGCAAGAAGACACAAAATACCCCCCCCCCCATTGTTAAATTTACAAAATTCTTTTTCATAATTTTAAAACTTAGATTCAATAAAAACTCTCTTTACAAATCGATCTGTTTTACGGAATTTTATTTTGCTTTGTATTTCTTGCGCAAAAATATAATAAATAAACATTTTTATCACTTTATTTTATATGCTTAAAAACATAGTCGGATCTTTAATGATTTTTTCTTTAAATGGTAGTGGTATATTAAGATAAAAATATTCTCTGATTTGTTGAAATATCGTTTTCATTTAATCAATCTACCTAAGTGATGTAATTAATTCACCAATATGAATTGATTGCATCACAACTGTAAACTAATTAATTCACATTAGTGAATTAATTAGTTGAAAAAGGGTTTATATGAATATTGGGTAAGAAAATAGATAATGTGGCGTGTCTTTATATGCAGATGAATGCATATCTTTGTGGCAATTTAAGAAAGAAATGGAATAATTGTTGCTTATGAATCCGTTAGACATTATCAAGAAATATTATCCGGAGAGCTCGGAAGCATACCATATATTAACGGTACATAGTAGGAGTGTGGCTGACAAGGCATTGGAAATTGCCCGCCGTCATCCGGAATTGAATTTGGATTTGACTTTCATTGAAGAGGCTGCTATGTTGCATGATATAGGAATCTTTAAATGTGACGCCGATGGTATCGACTGTCATGGCGAGGCTCCGTATATTTGTCATGGATATTTGGGGGCAGATTTAATGAGGGCTGAAGGATATCCAAGGCATGCGTTGGTGTGTGAGCGGCATACCGGGACCGGACTTTCCCTGAAAATGATCGAAGAACAGAACTTGCCGGTTCCGCATCGGGATATGCGTCCGGTTTCGTGGGAAGAACAGATTATTTGCTTTGCCGACAAGTTTTTCAGTAAGACGAAATTGGATAAAGAGAAATCGCCCGAGAAGATTCATAAGAGTCTTTCCAAGTATGGGGAAGAGACTGTTTCACAATTTGACACATGGTGTAAACTCTTTTTAGGGGAATAATTGGGCTTCGCTCCGTATTTTATTATACCTTTGCCACCTGTAATTGATTACGGTGAATTTTAACGTGAATGAAATATAGAGTTCTATTAACCCTATTTGTCTATATCTTAGGAAGCTGGGGCTTGTTTGCCCAACGAAAGACTTCTCCTTCTTATACGTCAGATCAGGCAGTTGCCGATACGACCTTGCGGGTTGATTCGGTAGCACAGGATTCTATTGCTCCGGCCGA
>UMDC01016617.1_pt1 | contig 27057 bp, 27 predicted proteins | sample 1964391 | NCBI WGS metagenome assembly UMDC01 (sample SAMEA4835984, study PRJEB28245) | human gut metagenome | biome: gut microbiome; material: fecal sample | place: Denmark | collected 2008 | reverse complement strand
GCAGACGTGTGTTTTCAGTTTCTGACAGTGATGACTCAAATATAGAATTGGATAAACTGGACTGTTATTTGGGCAAGGAGATAGCTGAATATAATATAATGACAAACTCCTTGGAGATTCATTACTGTAACAATGGCAATCCGGAATGCAGCGAAAAAAAATGCTTGTCTTTCAGAAGAAAGGCTGACGAGCTGGGGAAATACAGACTTCGCGCAGAAGAAGAAAAAGACACAGACATAAAGGAACTGTTTGATGAGTTCTTTGATGTGAAAATAAAAAGTTTTGAAGAAGAAGTAGCTGACGATAATAATGGAGTGGTCATACCTTGTGTCGTTTTTGACAGAGACCGTTCTATGGAAAATGGTGATAATCCTGAAAAGACTGGGAGATACAGGGATAAAATAAAAAAAATAGAGAAGCAAAAAGCTTTTGTAAGAATATATATAAACGATAGGAACACCAGTACAGACGGTTATGACATGATTATTGACATGCGCAATTATACAGAACCGGAATTGCGCTACATGTCACATCAGCTGTCTATCCATAAATGTTCGCTCCAGGATGCCGCCAAAGGATGGCATCAATATAAAAAGCGTAATGCAGGCATAGAGGTATATCCAAGTGTACATGTGATACTCCAACGCAGGAACCACATGCCAAAAGATGTTTTACGCGCAGCTCAAGGAATCTTATCGGAAACATATCAAAGATATGTGGAGAGAAGCACATATCGGAAAGAGTCCGGAATAGCTTCCCTAAATGACTTTATAGATAAGGAAACTATATTTAAATATAAGAAAAATAAATTGTGGCAACTGTATAGAAACTATGCTAATCCAGATAGTACGGAAACTGTGATAGAAAATATTCTGACAGGTTCGAATGACGGATATTGCCAGGTAACGGCAATAATAGGCTTGCCAAATACCTTTAAGCGTCATTTGGCATTGGCGGGTACTTTCAGTGCCAGTTGCAGAGGTGAGCATACACTGAACATTCTCATAGGCAATGATGATGACCGTATCTTCAGGAAGATGATATGTCCTGCCGCAATATTCCGAAATCCGGAGAAAACGGTGGAATCTAAATGTTGCAAATGTATGGAATGCTATGAATGTATACATTTCAAGGAAATAAGGACAGGATGTATTACTTCAGACGAACTGTTTTATTATCTGACGCACCAGATAAAACTGTCGTCAAAAAATGAGAGCAAGCGCATAAGACGCATTGTGATAGACGATTTACAGAAAATAGAGTTCTGTTTCCCTCTTCTGCATAATGATCCGTTGTTCCTTCCGAGCCTCATCTCAATATGTAAGGTGCATGGTGTGGATCTCTTTATATTGTGCGACAGGACATCAGAACTTGCAGAATCGCTGAGAGCTCAGGCTGATAATGTTGTGCTCACGGAACGTACGTCGGAAAACTATCTGAACATTTTTGTAGAACGTTATGACGGATATTCATATCCAAGTCGTATGTGGGGCTGTGAGGTGTTGGACGTCAAAGACTTGTTCTATTGTGACATAGACCACGACCGTAATGGCAGAGAGACAAAATATTACAGTTTGAACAGAAGACGTACGAGGAGCATACAGGTGTACTCTCTGGAGGATGTGTGGAACAGAAAATGATGTTTAGGATGAATAAAAGTCCAAAAAGGAAATACACAGACGATACCTTCCGGGAATGGCTTATTTCCGAGAGGTATAATGTTATATTGGCGGTACTCTGTGCGTTTTTGCCACTGCTTATCTCATTTGTCAATGACATTATGTCTGTAAATGCCTTTTCTGGCAGATATTCAGAGCTAAGAAGGTTCTTTGACCATAATGTACATTATCAGGTGTGCAATCTGATATTCATAATAATAGCATTATGCTGTCTGTCCCGTATGAGGTATATACGTGACAAGGACAGTGACAAGGCAGGAAGACTTCATGAATATGTTAGAGATGTGTTCGGACAGAACAGTACTCTTGCAAAGGATAATACCGCCCCGGTGCTTTTCAGTCGTATATCATCCGGAATAAAGCAGTTCTACTATTCATGGATAACTTTGTGGGTACTTTGGTTGATACTTTATATGGAGAAGCTTATATTTACGCTCTACTCTATGTATTGTACAGACGAATCCACATTGGTTTGTATGTTCAGAGTTGACAATTTCATTGAAAACAATCTCAACCTGCTGAGCAGTTTTGTATCGTTCTTCATATATATGGACATAACAATGTCCACAGTGAAAGTGGGTACGTTGGGTGACAGAGGGCGTCATGACATGCAGACCGGTGTGATGTTGCTCATACTGTTTGCAGTCATCTTTGTTGTTACGGATATGTTCAGCATCTTTGTTGTCAGCCATGATACGTATGACAAAATACAATTTGTGCTGCGCCTGTTCATCGGTGTTATTGCAACGATTTCCGTGATGGCTGTGTTGGGGCGTCTGAATACAAGTTACCTTCGCATACCACAATATATAATAATGATATTATATCTATATGCCACGGTACAGATGTGCTATCCCATGATGTACAGACAGGAGGCAAGTTATGTACATGCGGAGATGAGTTATGAAAGTAAAAATATTTCTGTATGCAAAGAGTGTAAATGGCAGGTAACGCAGAGAAAAGGATGTCTTTGTGAATGTGCGAGTGATGCTAAGCCATCTCGCAAATGTGTTCCTTCTGTGGCTTGTTGCAGCAGGGAATCTGATTGTCCAACGTCCTGTTGTACTTGTGACAGAATTTTACCGGAGAGTTATGCAGTCGGGAAATATTCTTGCTCAACGTTGTGTGTAAGTAATGTGATATCTCCAGATACACGATATGACATTATAAAAATTATGACAAATATAGTAAGTTTCCTTGCATTTGTTGGGAAGCTTGCATTGCTTGTAATGCTTCTTTGGATATCCAAGAAGGATCGGTTCACATTCTTCATTCTTCATAAGGCGAACAGCCTGTCGGATACAGAACAGATGTTGAAACGTTTCGGAGAGTATTATGGGGATAAGGATGAATATGGAATATGATAATAAAAAATGTTTGATGATTCCTTTAGTGGTATGTAATTTGTAGTTGACGAAACTATGATTTATATATAGGACTTGTTTTGACGGTATTCAAAAAAGTCATTGGAATGATGCAATATGGAATAACGCATATAACACTTTATTGATATAAAAAATACTCCCACGATTATTAGTACTTATAAGACTACTTTCGACATTTGTGTTTGACTGCCCGGACGTGTCATTCTTCCAATACGTGACGGGACTTTTCAGTGCTATGAGTTTTGCCCGAACAATCAAGTCTGAATTTAAAATCTTAAACATGAAAATTATGGATATGAAGAAGTTTATTACATGGTGGACAGGAGTAAATCTGGACGAGTCCGGTGTTTTAGACATTCATGTCGGAAGCCTTGTGAGGAACATGATAGAGTGCTCTTGCAGGTTTGATTCCTGCCCTGTCCACAAGGATTGATTTATATATGGTATTGCAAAAGAAAAATTATAAAATTTCAAATTTAAGAGCGTTGGCAATTATTACTGTTGTGTTAGGGCATAGCATCATAATATACAGCAGTTCTTGGAACATAATGCCAACTGCCAATGAATCCTCTTTATTTGACAGATTGAAGTGGTTTATAAACTTATACCAGATGGAACTGTACTTTTTTATAAGCGGGTTCCTGTTTTATAAAACGGTATGTAAAGATGTGCCATATTTCAAATTTATAAAGGGAAAAGTACTACGATTACTTGTCCCTTATTTATTTTTCGGTTTATTGTGGATGTTGCCTATAAAGATTTTATTGAATATACCTTCATATAGAGATTATGATATTTCTGATATTTTATATAGATATGTGATTGGGTTTGATAACGGACATCTTTGGTTCTTGTATGCGTTGTTCACTATTTTTGTAATATTATATGCTTTCAATAGAGTGTTAATAAAACGAAAATGGGGGAGTGCTTTGATTTTGATATTATGTATGTTTTTGATGATAAAGGGAATAAATATAAATGTATTTAACGTATCATCTGCAGTAAAATATATGTTCTGGTTTCAGTTAGGATATGTAGTAAATAGCATGACAAAACAAAAATATAACATATTGATATTATCTGTAATATGTATAGTATTTTTATTTTTGGGACGGAACATGTATGTACTTTCATTATTGTTAGTTGCTTTTTTATATTATGTGATGCCTGACAAAGAATTTACATTGCTTACAGAAATAGATAAGCATAGTTATGGCATATATCTTCTTCATTCACCCTTGATATATATTACATACACATTTATTCCGAATGAAAACCCATTGATTGTTGTCGGTGTCAATTTCTTCTTATGGGGATCTGTTGCGTATTTGCTGACAAAATTAATTAAATCAACTTCCCTGAATAGATATTTGGGAATATAAATATGTATAGATGGATAACAAATCTTCTTCAGAAAAAAACAAGATAATACTAAAGAATACTTTATTCATGTATGGCAGAATGCTTGTCATGCTGCTCATTTCTTTGTTTACAGCCAGAGTTGTATTTAACACATTAGGTGTAAACGATTATGGCACATACAATCTTGTGGCGGGTATAATTGTTTTCTTTACATTTTTAAATAACGGGTTGAGTGCTGCTACAAAACGATATATAACTGCAGAAATAGCCGAGGGAGACGAACGTTCGATAAGCCATGTATTTTACATATGCATATTGGCTCATCTTATTATTGCATTAATAATATTGGTTTTAGCTGAGACTGTAGGTCTATGGGGGGTTAATTGCATTCTCAACATTCCTGGAGATAGAATGTATGCGGCTAATTGGGTTTATCAATTGTCGGTTATATCTGCAGTTCTTGGTATTATCCAGTCACCTTTCGGATCTGTTATTATTGCTTATGAAAAGATGAATATATATGCATATTTCACGATATTTGATGCGGTAGCAAAATTGTTTATCATATATATGGTTCAGACCTTAGATGGTGATAAATTGATAATTTATGCATTTCTTATATTTGGTGTTTCTATTGTAAATATGCTATTATATAGAATCTATACTTATAAAGCATTTCCTGTATGTCGTCTTAATGAAAGAAAGGGAGATAAACCTTTGCTAAAAGAGATATTTAGTTTTATGAGTTGGAGCATAGCAGGTCAGGCTGCTGTGGTCGGGACAAATCAGGGTGTATCTGTTTTGGTAAATGTTTATTATAATGTTGCAGTCAATGCCGCAATGGGAGTTAGTAATTCCATTACAAATATAATCAATGGTTTTATTACAAATTTCCAGGTCGCGTTTAATCCTCAGATAGTCAAAAGTTATGTATCAAAAGATTATTCTTATCTGCAAAGTCTTATAATACGTTCATCAAAGCTCTCAAGTTTTCTTGTAATAATATGTCTTGTGCCATTATTTTTTGAGGCAGGTAATGTTCTGAAAATATGGTTGGGTAATTACCCTCAGTATTCTGTTGAATTTTGTATTTTGACATTATTGGCTATTTATTTTGAAGCAGTGTCTGCTCCTTTATGGATGACAGTATATGCACAGAAAGATATAAAAGCTTATCAGATTGTAATATCATTAGTTTATTCTTTAAACTTCTTTGTTGGTTGGGTAGTTTTGTTCTTGGGTGCAGCGCCTTATTCGGTTATAACTGTCAGAATTTTTGTATTTATTGCATTGGCTGGAATCAGGCTATTTTATACAAAGAAATATTTTGACCAGTTTAATACAAAGAAGTGGCTTGTTGATGTTTTGTTAAAAAGTTTATTGATATTGTTAGTTTCCTCTATATTTACAGGAGGAATAATGTTTTTTATAGTGTGTCATAAGTTTATACATATTGTATTGACCACTTTAATATCATTATGTTTTACATTGCCAATGATATATTTCTTAGGGCTAACATTAAATGAACGTATTTTTATTAAAGAAAAGTTGCTAAGTCGGTTTCATAAAAGTAAATAATTTATATTTATGAATTGTATAGAAAAAGTTATCCAATTAAAAAAATGTATAGAAGATGTTCTTACACCATTAATAGATAATGATTATGTTTATTTGGATTTGCCATACTATACTAATTTAGGGGATACATTGATATGGCAGGGAACGTTGGATTTTTTAAAAAAGATACCTTATAAATGCTTATATTCGTGTTCTGCAAATGAAAGTATGTATGATAAAATTGTAGAAAAACGTAATTTTATAATTTTACTTCAGGGTGGAGGCAATTTTGGTGATTTATGGTTATTACATAATAATTTTAGAAAAAAGGTTATTGCAGCTATGCCTAATCATAAAGTTATAATATTGCCGCAAACAGTTTTTTATGAAGATAGAAAAAATCTGGAAGAGGATGCGCGATTTTATTCTAATTATCCTAATGTATCAATCTGTGCCCGCGATGAAAATTCGTTTAAATTATTGAAAGAAAACTTTCCAAGAAACAATATATTTCTTTTACCGGATATGGCGTTTTGTATGAATATAGATAAAAGGAAGAAATCTTGTTATGAAACAAAAGATTCTTTATTTGTAAAACGTATGGATAAAGAATTTGCAGAAAACAAATATTATTCATTAGTACCTAAAGATGCTACTGTAAGTGATTGGCCTACTTTTATGAATAAAGAGTATAAAGAATATAAATATTTAAGAATATTAAATAGATATTGTAGTGCAATAGATAGACGCTTAAATACAAATATTGATAATATTGTTATAGATTTATATTGGAAAAAAGTTTTAAAAAATAAAAATATAAATCTTGCGATTAATTTTATTAATGAATACAAAAAAATATATACTACTCGACTGCATGCGGCAATATTAAGTGTTATTCTGAACAAACCGAATATTACAGTGTTTGATAATAATTATGGGAAGAATTCGTCTTTTGTTGACACGTGGTTATATGATGTAGATGTTCTAAGATTATTAAAATAACATGAAAATATCGATAATAATTCCAGTATATAAAGTAGAATTATACATACGGAGATGTATTGAGTCTGTTATTAATCAGGATTATAATGGTCTTACAGAATGTATAGTTATTGATGATTGTTCTCCAGATAATAGTATAAAGATTGTTGAGACGTGTGTAAGGAATTATAAAGGTCAAATAGAATTTCATATAATTCATCATAAAATCAATAAAGGCCTATCTGCTGCACGTAATACGGGTATAAGAATTTCAACAGGAGAATATTTGTATTTTTTAGATGCGGATGATTATATAGAAAAAGATTGTCTTAGAAGTCTTGTACAGATAAAAAATAAATATTCAGATGTTGATTTAATACAGGCAGGAGCGAATGCTTGTTGGGGCGATTTTGGATTAGAAGGTAGAAATGATTTACCAGATTATACAGAAAACAAATTATGGATAAAAAAAGCCTTCTTGAAAAGGACTTTGTTTCCTGTTACATCTTGGAATAAGTTGATAAAAAAAGATTTTATAATAAAAAATAATTTGTTCTTTAAAGAAGGTATTATACATGAGGATGAACATTGGAATTTTTTTGTATGCAAATATCTGTCATCTTTTGCAATATGTAGGAAAAATACATATAATTACATAACGCGAGATGGTAGTATAATGCAAGAAAATAATGAGAAAAAAAATATAGAATCATGGTTGATAATAATGGATGATTTTATAAATAATATTGATGCGTTTTGTAGAAAAGACCAAATAAAACATATCTTTATTAGACTACATCATTTATATGTATTTTGTAATATTTATGAATTTAGATGTAAAACTAGGCTTTTATTAAAAAGATTACAGAGACAATCTTCTTGGGTTAATAAATTGGCTATCTCGATTTTGCTAAATGTACCATATTTTTTTAATAAAAGAAAAATTTTTTATAAGATTCTCCTTGAAAAAGTTTTAATGTAGATTTTTACTATGAAAAAGCCGCTTATTTCAATAATAGTTCCTGTATATAAATCTGAAAGAACGATTAAAAGGTGTATCGATAGTCTTTTAGTACAGACATACAATAATTTTGAACTTATTTTAGTAGATGATGGAAGTACGGATAATTCTGGCAATATATGTGATGAGTATAAGAAAAAGGATAATAGAGTATATGTGATTCATAAAAATAACGAAGGGGTTAGCAGTGCAAGAAATGCAGGATTGAATGCTGCTGGAGGAAATTATATCACATTTATAGATTCTGATGACTATGTTACAAATCGTTATCTTGAACATTTATCATTATTAGAAGCCGATTTAGCAATTAGTGGTTTTAAAGATATGCCAGAGCATACTAACGGAGTCGTGTTTTTAGATGATGGATTTTATAAAATAAATGAAATTGGATTATTGCTTTCAGAAAAGGGGAACTCAATGTTATTTAAATCGGTATGGGGGAAACTTTTTAAAGCGAATATCATAAGGCAAAACAGACTTTACTTTGATAAAAATATAATCTTTGGTGAGGATTCTTTATTTATGATTCAGTATCTGTATTATTGCCAATCGATATGTGTCGTACATGATATTGATTATTTTTATTTTATTTCCAGTATAAAAAAATATTCTATATCCCATGAGAATTATAAATATACAATACAAAAAAAAGTCGATGCATATCTGAAATTACATAGTAAATTTAGTCTAAGTAATTATAATTATATTGAATCAGAGCTAAAGGATGTAACAAGTAGACTTTTTCTTACAGAATTGGATCAAAAGTTTTCTTTGAAAAATTATACGGATTTTAAATCAGCATTAGATGTGTCAGAAATTTTATATATTAACAATACTTATGGAGGTAGAATATATAGAATAATAATATCTTTAGTGCAAAAAAAACATTTTTTCCTTTCATTTATAATTATAAGATTTCTATACCCTCTGACTATGATAAAGAGGTGACGACTTAAACTACGTAAAAAATATTTTATGCAAATTGCATTATGTCATGATGAAAATTATGCTCCTTACAGCACTGTTGTAATGGCTTCTGTAATGGATCATAACCAAAGTATGGATATCACTTTTCATATTTTACATACAAATCTAAGCGAGCAAAAATGTATTGTCATTAAGAATTGGGTGGAGAGTCATCCAAATAAGTCTGTAAAGTTTTATAAAATGAAAAAGGATGATTTCACAGATTTCCCAATTGATGAGCATACATATCTAGACTATGGCGCATATATACGTTTATTCCTGGGTGAATGCCTCGTTGATATAGATAAAGTTTTGTATTTGGATTGTGATATTATTGTAAACAGTTCTTTGGAGAGCTTATGGAACACAGGCATTAATGAATATGCAGTGGCTGGTGTAAGGGATCGTATAAATGATTATATTCGAGTTTATAACAGGTTATGTTATCCGTTATCAGATGGATATATTAATTCTGGTGTTATGCTGATAAACTTAAAAAAATGGAGAGACGATAGTTTCTTTGATAAAGCAAAAACAGCAGCTAAAATAAATCCCATGATATTGATGAATCATGATCAGGATTTAATAAATATGATATATCATGGACAGATAAAGATGTTGCCGTTTAAGTATAATCTGCTTGAGTATTATTTATATACAGAAGATTGGCTATATTTAGACAGAAAATATTATTCTGAGATAATTGAGGCGTGTAAGTCTCCGGCAATCATCCACTTCTGTATGCCCCAAAAACCATGGCATTATGAATGTATAAACCCATACAGGGAACTGTATTATAAGTATAAGAGAATGACACCATGGCAGGAAGTAAGTTTGACCCACAAGGTGCAGCGGCTTTCAAAGAAACAAAAACTGAAGCTTCTCATGGAAAAAATCGGATTGTATAAAATAGAGCGTAAGACAACCTTACGTGAGGATATAAACGTAATAGAGGAACCGGATAATATATTATTCTGATATGCAAAGAAAAAGACTTGAATATATTGACGCAATGCGTGGTATCGCCATTCTCTTTATAGTGTTCGGGCATATACAGACGTATTGCTATGGGATAGCATCAGAGCATCTTTCATCGTTCAGAGCTTTAACGTCATTGTTGCAATTGCCTATGTTTTTCTTTGTGTCTGGATTTGTATTCAATCCTCAAAAAATGTTAACGGGGGGGGTGAAAACATTGTTTTCAAAGTTCAGACAGCTGGTTGTCCCTGCATTGTTCTTTGGCGTAATATACGTTTTCATAAATAATATTGACATAATATATTGTTTGACAGATAAATTCAAATGCGGCTATTGGTTCACTCTTACGTTATTTGAGTTTATCGTAGTTCAATATTTATGGGAATATGTCGCGAAGAAAAGCAACATATATAATAATGGAAATTTGTATATCATATTATCTATTGTAATAGTATCTCTGTTTTATGTATTATCAATACCTTCTGTTTCAGAAAAAATTGGAAATGTTAGCGGTATTTCCGGATTACCGATGTTCAGATACTATATGTATTTTGTTGTGGGACGATTGATACATATGCATTTGGATGCTTTGCTTCAATATAAGTATCTCAATTTTTGTGTGTCATTTATAGTTTTCGGATTCTTGATGTTGTCTGTATACAATTGGTGCTATAATGTGAATTTAGTCGGTTCATTATTTCATGTAAACCTTATAATATTTGAACTGTTTGCCTTATTGTCCGTTTTTATCTTCATGTATAAGAAGCGTACATATTTATCTACATGTTCATATGGTTCAAGAATAATAACATTCATAGGACGTCGGACGCTGGATATTTATCTTTTGCATTATTTCTTTCTGCCAGAGGATCTTTCTGTGTTCGGACATTATTTTGTAAATCACCCAGCCCCTGTATTGGAACTCGTTTTTGGAGGTATGATTACATTTATAATAATTGTTGTATGTATTATTGTCAGTGAGATGTTACGACAGAGCGTTTTTTGTAAAAGATGGCTATTAGGAGTTAAATAACATATGGGTAATCCTTATATATCAATAATTGTCCCTGTATATAAAGTTGAAAAATACATCAGGGAATGTATCGAAAGCATCGTCTGTCAGGATGGAGAATGGGAACTGATACTTGTGGATGATGGTAGTCCGGATGGTTGTCCCGCAATATGTGATGAGTATGCAGCGAAAGATGAGCGTGTGCGCGTGATACATAAAGAAAATGGTGGAGTGTCCACAGCGCGAAACATAGGATTGGATGCCGCCAAGGGAGATTGGATTTGGTTTGTGGACGGAGATGATTATATAAAAGAGAATTCAATACGACAGATTTTATCGTATATAAATAAATGTAGAGATTGTGACCTGATACAAATGGGTATGCAGTACTTTACAGATGGTGAGTATAATAAGTCTGTCTCTGTAAAAGAATATTTAAATAAGGGCAAGAGTGATTTATTGTTACATAATGTCTGTTTTCATAATCCACGAATGTTATTTAAAAGATCGTTAATAGAAGAAAATAAGATAAAGTTCACATCTGGAGTCAGAGTTGCAGAGGATCAGGAATTTCAGCTTAAATGTATGATGAAATCTATCTATCCGATACAGATTCCTATAGATTCATATGTTTACAGGCAACGCTTAGGTTCAGCAACACATGATGCAAATACAGAAAAACGAATTGTTGATGACACATTAATTGTGTTGAATAATCTTTACAATTATATTTTATCAAATAATATATCTCCCGAAGACTGGTTACAGAACAGATTGCTGATTATGGTAAGGAGTCTACTATATGCGGCATCAAATGTCAGGAATTTAGATAAAAAGCATATTAAAAATGAGTTACGTATATTAATCTCAAAATATAGGAAAGCTGGCTTTAATTGTTTTAATACGTCTAAGATATATATTGCAATTTTTAATCTCACTTTGTATTTCTTATTGAACAAGATTTATTTAAAAATTAAGAGATTGAATTAAAGTATGATACCAAAACTTATACATTACTCATGGTTCAGCGGTGAACCATATCCTGAATTTCTGAAAGAATGCATGGATACGTGGAAGAAAGTTCTACCTGACTATGAATTCATGCTATGGGATGCAAAGAAACTGGCTGAGTGTAATAATTTGTTTGCCAATGAAGCTGTGAGTGTTATGAAGTGGGCGTTTGCCGCAGACTTCGTAAGACTGTATGCCGTATATCATTATGGCGGAATCTGGCTTGATACGGATATTGACATGTTCAAATCGTTTGATCCATTCTTGAATGACGGAATGTTTATCGGACGAGAGTATTATGTTCATCATGCGCAAGGAAAGGAAGATTTTACAGCGTTGACATCTCACTGTTTTGGTGCAGAGAAGGAGCATCCTTTTATAAAGGAATGCCTGGAGTATTATGAGCATCGGCATTTCATTCGTTCACATAATGAGAATCTGCCACAGGAGTTGCGGTATGACATGACAATCATTCCCATCGTACAGATGCGATTGGCGGAGAATTATGGATTTGACTCGCGTAATAGTATGAACAGGTTGCAGGTGTTGAGTAATGGTGTGCATGTGTATCCTTATCAGTGGTTCGATCAGCCGGGATATACATCTATGAAAGATGTAGTATGCATACACCGTGTGGCTCAAAGTTGGAATCCTAAAGCCAAGGGACTGACATTACGGGATATTACAAATCCAAAGAAAAAGACTTTGGGCTATAGAAAGATGGTGTTGCAGAGGAAAATTGCGGATTTTATTTTGAAACTATGACGAATATTCTTATGCATCTTGTGTGTCTCCCACATATAGTGTGTTTCGTTTATTATAGAAGAACAATACCAGAGATAAACGAAGACCTTGGTAGCTTCGCGGGAGACGCTACAATAGGCAATTTTGTCTTACAGTTGAAGAAGAAGGAATACCGTAATGTTTTTTATTACAGACTGCCTTTTGTTGTAAGACATATTTTGAATTTCTTTTTACGACGTGAAAGAACATGCTATATTCATACCGGAAATATAGGTGGAGGCTTAAGAGTGGAACATGGCTTTTCCTCAATAATCGTTGCAGAAAAGATAGGTAAGAATTTCTGTTTCAATCAGAATGTGACTGTAGGATGGGGAAGCCGGTCATAGGTGACAATGTGAGGATTTATACTGGAGCTGTGGTCGCCGGAGCAATCAGAATCGGAAATAACGTCACGATAAGCGCCAATAGTCTGGTGACGACAGACATTCCTGATAATTCTTTTGTAAAGGAGAATCCCTGTATGATATATGAAAAATGATTTTATAGTAGTTATGAGATAATATTGTGCAATGAATATATTATATATCTTAAAACATAATCCATGGGGAATCGGTGGCGGCTGTTATGCGTGCCGTAATTATATGGAACTTTTCTTGGAGATATTCAAAGACGCACATTTTGACGTACTTATATGTGAGGAATATCTGAAAGATGGGAGATTGACGGATTATGCAAATTGCAAATTTATCCCTGTCGCTCCACGTAATAAATATGGAAAATATATGTCGCCAATAACTGGCGTCATGCACAGGCATAGCGGAGTCGCAAGGCAGATGATTTCAGAGAATGATTATGATTACTGCATATTTGATCATAACAGTATTGCAGGGACGCTTGTGGATGTGTGCCGGAAGAAAAATATAAAAACAATAGTTCTGAATCACAATTGCGAACAAGAGTATTTTCGTGATAATAACAGTCGTATAAAGAATATGCTGTTGTTGCCTGTAGTGAGAAAGAATGAACGGCATTCTTATAATGAATGCGATTATAACATATTTCTGACGGAAGAGGATGAAATTTCATTCAGAGAATTGTATGGTAACTCTAAAACAAAATGCATAGTAGGAGGTTGTTTCCTGCGGAAAGGTGAAAAGATAGATTTGGATGATAATGGATACTCTGATAAGGAGAATCCTAAGATTGTGATAAGTGGTACCATGGGGAATGTTCAGAACATAGATGGGATAAATTATTTCCTCGATGAGCTTTACAGACATGTTCCTGAGAATATTAATGTTGTGCTTACAGGGCGTAATCCTACAGAAGAGCTAAAAGAAAAGGTCGCGAAATATAATAATGTTACGATTATAGAAAATCCGGAAAATATATTGGACATTGTCGGACAATGTGATATCTTTGTATGTCCTACACGTCTTGGCGGAGGAATGAAGTTGAGAGTGATTGATGGATTGAGATGCGGACTACCGGTCATAGCACATAAAGTGTCAGCAAGAGGATATACGCATTTCATTGAAAATGGTATGATGAGACAGTTTGAATCTTCAGAAGAGTTTAAGAATTGCCTGGAAGTGATTGTTGAAAATATAAAGTCAGGGAAAACAGATAGAAACAAGATAAAGAAAGAGGCAGAGATGTTTTTCTGTTTTGATTCAGCAATGGAAAAAATGAATAACTTTCTTTTATCCAAATAAAAATAATGTTATTCTAGAAAAATTAGGATAATGGTGTATAATCGATAATAATAATTTGTATGTTGAAATATCTAAATCCTATTCATTATATAAAAGTTTTATGGCAATATAAATGGGAACTGTTATTGTCTGTCTGCATGTTCTCAAATCTTTATTCTTTTGTATTGCCTAACTATTTATATTATGTGTTGTGGTTAGTATTTATATTAGCTATAGCTAAACTGCATGCCAGAAGCTCAGGATTGCGTGCAAGTCTGACGTTCGGACTTATTGGTCTTATCATGTTCTCTACGGTAATAAATTTTTCAATGATGGACTACCGATGGATAATGATGTGTATAATTCTTTATATAACATTATGCCGGACATCGTACCGATTTTTCCATTTTAAGGAACGCTTCTTGTTCGTCAGTCTTTTTGGATATATATTTACGGGTCTGATTAATAATTATGCGCATGCGATAGGATTTAATTTTATGTTGATATATGGAGTTCATGCAGGTGAGGAGTTTACATTTGATTTCTCAGGATTTACAAATAGTCCGATGTGGCTTAGTGCTGCATGTGGCTTAGGAATAATATTCCTGTCTTATTGGATGAACCTGTTGTGGGGACAAGGAAAAAGATTATTGGCATTGTTAATGTTGCCATTGATGTTTCTCACATTACAGACTTTAGTGTGGGGTGGTTCTCGCTCGGCATTGGGTATTAGTGTTGGAGCTTCTTTGCTATTAGTATGGCTTTCAAATAAAAATGTTGGTAAAACAATCCTCGTCTTCTCTGCCTTTGTGGCTCTTGCATATATAGCCACACCAGTTCTAATGTCTGATTCCCACAAAATGCAATCGAAACAGGGAGGTATGAATTTCGTCGATGAGAGTGGCGAGACTTCAAGAACTGCATTGTGGAATGCACGAGTTGAAGAATTCAGATCTTCGCCAATTTGGGGTATTGGCTTTGGTGTCACAGGTATTGGTGATGAGGCAAAGTCCGGTCGTGCGGAGACAGGATCAGGATGGCTCACGGTATTGTCGCAGACAGGTATAATAGGACTTATATTGGCATTATTAATTGTAAAACGTGCAATGTTGCCTTTACGCCTGTTGCGTAAAAACCATCGTATGGCTCTATATAGTGCTTTACTTGCGTTTTTGTGTTTACACACAATGTTTGAAGCATATTTATTTCAGTCCGGTTGGTATCTTTGCTTTGTTTTTTGGCTTATTGTCAGCGTGTTGGACGATTATAAGAAGTTTTATAAAATGGAGCTTGCGAGATGAAGATAATAAAATGGGTTATACTGATACTTATTTTATTCATTGTAGTGTGCGAATTCATCCTTCGTTACGCTTTCGGCTTCTGCGACGCATTGCTTTACCGTGAGAGTGACAAATATGAATATATTGCACAGCCCAATCAGAACAGGCACAGATTCGGAGCATATATACATTATAACTCTTTTTCGCAGCGAAATGGAGAACCTGACTCAACAAAGGTGAGGGTGTTGGGGCTTGGTGACTCTGTACTGTTCGGTGGTACGTGGATGGATCAGGACTCGCTTGCCTCTACGTTGTTCTCTGAGGAAACGGGCAAACAGATGTTGAATATCTCTGCCGGGAGTTGGGGACCAGACAATTGTGCGGCATATCTGAAGGAAAATGGTACATTTGGAGCAAATGCTATGATTTTAGTATGCAGCAGTCATGATGCTTATGATGTTATGACACACATTCCGGTTGTCGGTATTTATCCTAATTATCCGGACAAGCAATATTCTTTTGCATGGATAGAACTTATTGACAGATATCTGATGCCTAGAATTAGGATGCTATTTGCCAATAAAGTCTTGTTAGACCCTGATGCATCAGTAGTTGCATCGTCAAAAACAAAGACTGTTGTCAAGAAATCACAGGTGTTTAATCCTGGTTTTTCAGAATTGAGGGAAATTGCAGACTCTTTAAATATACCATTCTCAATATATCTTCATGCAGAAAAAAATGAAATTGAATCAGGAAGATATAATGAAATGGGAAATATGATAATAGAATGGGCGCGGCAGAATGATGTCCAATTAATACAGGGGTTGAAAAATGGAGAAACATTAGATATGTATAAAGATATAATACATTTCAATGAGAAGGGACAGCGTTATTTGGCGGATTGTTTAGAATTATTACTAAAATGATTTAAATTTCACATTATATGAAGTATATACCGTTGTTATTGACAGCAAGTGTTGATCCAAGAGGAATGAAATCTGCAATGTTCTCTGTGAATGAACGTGAAAAAATGTATATAGACACGTTAAATTACTATATAAAATATTTAGGGAGGTATAAAAAAGATCAATATACATTAGTATTCCTAGAAAATAGTGGTTGGAATATTAATAATATACGGAAATGTTTGATTTCAAGAAATAATGTGAGTGTCGAAATGATATCTTTGAATCCACATATATTCAAACAAGAACATGGAAAAGGATATAATGAGATGCTGATGTTGGATGTAGGCATAAAGCTTTCAAAAAATATATTGGAATATGGTGCATTTTTTAAGGTTACAGGTAGATTTCCTATCTATAATGTAAGGACGTTAATGAAAGAATGCTATAAGAGAAGTGATTTTACATTAATAATGGACTTTTATGATCAGTCCTTTTTTTTAAGACTAGGATTACCTTTTAAGAAAGTAGGATGCGAATGCAGGTATTATGCAGTACGTATATCTTTTTATGAAAAATATCTAAGAAATTTTTACCACAATCTGCAAGGAGACAAATATATTGAAGGGGAACTATATAAGTATTTAATAACCGTTAAAGGAAAAGGCTTTTATAAGCGCTTTTTGCATCAGGCAATTATTGGCGGAAAAGCAAGTGTGCATAAAGAGAATAAAAACGTTTTCTTGAATACAAATAATATATCATTTGTTTCATTTGTGAAATATGGAATTAGGCAGTTTTCAAGATTGTTTTTCCCGAAACTTTGGATATAAAATGGTTTATGAAAAGAATACTTTTTGATTATTGGATAAAACTTTATCTGTATAATAACAGGTTGATTCTTAATATAAAAAGGAAGCAATGGAAATATGTTGATAATATTATATTATTAATATTGTTTCCTTATATGTTATTGAGATATATGCTGTCTGTTATATACGAACGTATATACGGCTTTAAGCTTGTATTTAAACAAAATAAACAGGATATAAGTACTGAATTCAAGTATAAATTAGGGATTGTCTGTATTGCAAAGAATGAAGGACCTTACATAAAAGAGTGGATAGAATATCACAGATGTATTGGGTTTGATATTTTTTACTTCTATGATAATGATAGTAATGACGAAACTTTGGCTGTATTAAAGGATTATATAGAACAAGGACTGGTTATTTATACGCCTATTAATGGTAAAGGAATGCAATTATATGCTTATAATGATGCAATAGATAAATATAAGAAAGATTGTAAATATATGGCATTTTTGGATCTTGATGAATATTTATTTCCAATGCAGCCAAATTGTGAAATTGATAAATTACTCGATACATGGTGTGAACGCTTTCCCGGTGCTTCAGGATGTGGTATTAATTGGTGTCTTTTTGGATCGTCTGGACATAAAAAAAGACCATCAGGTTTGATTATAGAAAACTACATTTATAGAGGAGTAAATAACCATTGGGCAAATTATCATGTAAAAACAATATGTAACCCGAGAAGGGTGAAATATTTTATATCACCGCATTATCCTTTATATAATTTAGGAGCTTTCTCGGTAACAGATGCAGAGAACGGTAAAAGGCAATATGGATGGTTTAATCGGGATGTTTTATATAAAACCCTAAGAATAAATCATTATTATACAAAATCAGAAGAGGATTATGTCAGGAAAGTAAGTAGAGGATTGGGAGACAGAGATGGAGGATATGATATTAACCAATTCAATAAGTACAATTTAAATAATATTAAAGATGATAGTATGTGTCGTTATTGGGATGCATTAAAGCGTAAATTAGAGTCATAGTCCTCAGAATATTACATATGAAAAGTAAAGGTATTGCCATATTACAGCCGGAAGTGCCTCATTATCGGGAGGAGTTTTTCGAATTGCTGGGACAGAAGTGTGAGACGATGGACGTATATGTATACAACTCGTTTGACGAAACCCGTAAGAACGGCTTTAAGATAAATACTGAAAAACTGAAATTTATTCCGAACAGACAGGTAAAGGGCTTTCTGTTTTATGACCCGAGGATGCTGTTTGACAAAAGATATGATGTGATCGTGCTGATGCTGCACTTTGCGCACATCACTACGTGGCTGCTGTTGCTCACGAAGTTTCTGCATCGGAAAAAGATTATATTGTGGGGACAGGGAATCTCTGTGAAACGATATCTGGAGGAAGAGAACAAACCCGACTGGAAACTACGATGGCAGATGGCATTGGCTGACGGTGTGTGGCTGTATATGCAGAAGGAGTTGGAGCAATGGCGCAAGGTGTTTCCGAATAAAAAGATGGCGGCACTTGACAACACCTTGTCGGGCGTCAGCGATATGTTGGCATATAATGGTGACAAGTTAGCACTGAAGGATAAATATGGCATAAAAGAGAAAACGATACTGATTTTCTGTGCCCGTTTTGAATCCAACTACCGCCGCACGGATTTGTTGGTTGAGGCTATGCAACGGTTGGACAGCAGAGAGTTCGGATTTATAATAATAGGTGCAGGAAAGAACAAACCGGATTTCAGCATGTTTGATAACGTTTATGATTTCGGTGCAGTTTATGACACGAATGTGAAGCGCGAACTGTTTGCCATAGCCGACATATATTTCCAACCAGGATGGGTGGGACTCTCTATTGTTGAGGCTATGGCTTATGGACTGCCTGTTTTCACGTTCAGAAGAAGTGAAGAGACAAAGCAGTGCGTGGAATACAGTTATATAAGGAATTCGCAGAACGGAATGATATTTGAAGATATGGATGAATGCGTATCTGTTATAAGCGATATCGGACAATCTGAGATACGAAGGCTCGGAGAGAATGCGAAAGAACTGGTGAGGATGCATCTCATGCCAGCCCAGATGGCTGAGAAGGCTTATTCTGTTGTGGAACAGTTATAATATAAAGGTGTAGAATGAAGATAATACATTATATTCCCAGTATAGACAGGGCTTCCGGAGGCACTACGGCTTATATGCAGCTGCTTGCCGACAAGCTTGGAAAACTGGTGGAACTGCACGTCGTGAGCCATGAGTCGGACAATCCTGTAGCGTTGGACAATTGCCGCATTCATTATATCAGTCCGTTCTTCTCCGGGAGGATGAAACGGGAATGGCAGTTGATGATTGCAAAGATAGGTCCGGATGTGGTTCACGTGAACTGCTGTTGGATGCCCGGATGTGCCTTCGCGCAGAAGTGGGCGCAGCAGATGGGCGTGAAGGTAGTGCTCTCGCCTCACGGTATGCTTGAACCATGGATAATGTCTCGTCATTATTGGACGCGCAAGCTGCCGGCACTGTTGCTTTATCAGAAACGTGCTGTGCTCAGGGCTGACGGTATACATGCTACCGCTGACAGCGAGAAAGACAACCTGTTACGCTTGGGCTACAACGACAAGATAGAGGTGATTGCCAACGGCATTGATGTGGACAAAATCGATATGAAACGCTCGTGGAGGCGTAACAGGGAGATTCTGTTTCTTTCGAGAGTCCATGTGAAGAAAGGCATAAACTTTCTTGTTGAGGCGGTTGCTTCTCTTAAGGATGAGCTGGATGGCTATTGTGTTAAAGTCGCCGGTGAGGGTGATGAGAGTTATATAAATGAATTGCGTCAACTTGCCGTCCGTCTCGGAGTTGAGCATATGATTAAGTTTGTCGGTGGAGTATACGGTGACAGTAAATGGGAACTGTTCAGACATGCAGACGTGTTTGTGTTGCCGACTCATAGTGAGAATTTCGGCATTGTGGTGGCTGAGTCTCTTGCTTGCGGCACCCCTGTCATCACAACAAAAGGCACTCCGTGGCAAGAACTTGAGACCGCAGGCTGTGGATGGTGGACGGAGATTGGCGCAGACGCTCTTACTGCTGCATTACGCAAGTTTATCGCGCTGACAGACGATGAACTCGAACGCATGGGACGTAATGGAAGAAGGTTGGTTGAAGAAAAATATTCTTCCAGAAAAATGGCTGAGGATATGGTAAAACTATATACAGTGATAAAATCAAACTGATATTATTTCGATAATGGATTTACATAAGAAGACACCGGGACGCGTGTCCTTGGAGGTAAAAATCAAGCGTGCCCTTTGGAATGTGGTGGCAACTATACTTTTCCGTCCATTCATTACGGGAGCATTCAGGTTATGGCGTATTGCCTTGCTAAAGATGTTTGGTGCAAAAGTGGCATGGGATGCTAATGTCTATGCCTCCGTAAAGATATGGGCACCGTGGAAACTGAAGATGGGACACCGGGCTTGTCTTGGCCCAAACGTGATATGTTACAATCAAGATTGGATTATATTGGAGGATGATGCCGTTGTGTCGCAGTACAGCTATTTGTGTACGGCATCGCATGATGTCGAGAAACAGAATACGGCTGAGGATTCATTGATTATAGCTCCTATAATCATTAGAAATAAGGCATGGGTCGGTTCGCGGGCCTATATTGGAATGGGCGTATGCATAGGTATGAATGCAATCGTCGGAGCAACTGCTTCTGTTTATAAGAGTGTGGAGTCAAATATAGTTGTTGGTGGAAACCCTGCGAAATTTTTAAAGGATTTATCTTTGATTAAAAGAAAATGATAACACACTATAATAGTGATAAAATAAAAATACTATCACTTGTCGCCATTCTGCTGGTTTTATATATTCACTCAGGATTTCATAATATCCCTAATGAAATAATGGGAATGAAGTTCAATAATGTACTTCAAGACTTTATATCCAACAAATTAGGGCGTTGTGCTGTACCTTTATTCTATATGATTTCCGGGTATCTGTATTTTTTGAATGTAGATAAAGGAATTATCTCAATTATATATAAGATAAAAAAACGAGTACGGACATTACTTATTCCATTTTTTTTAGGATGCTTGTTTTTCCCATTGTTTTTTTTATCTATTGAATGGATTCCTTTATCAAAAAGATTTTTAAACTCCCAATTCTCAAGTAATTTGGATTTGTCAGTCTGGGAAATATTAATGTCGCTTTTTATTAAAACAAAGGGAGGTACACAACCATGGGCTTTTCATTTATGGTTTCTGAGAGATTTGATTATTATTGTTGTATTATCTCCGATTCTATATTATTTTAGAAAATATTTAAAGAAAGAACTACTTGTTCTCATACTATTTACTATAAATATCTTTTGTCCATATTCATTACCAAAATCTATTTTTTGGTTTATGCTTGGCGATGCCTATTTGACTTCTTTTACAAAATTAAATCATTGGATATTACCGGTATTGTTTATTTTAATTTCGGTTGTGGAATTAGCTGTAAATTTAAATTATCCCATATTTGAACTTTTCATAACCTTAATGGGGGTTATTTCTATATGGAATATCTATGATTATTTTGTTAAGAGTACTTTTATATTAAAAGATCATCGTGTTTTTACAACTATTTGTGGATACACGTTCTTTATATATCTTTATCACGAACCAACTTTAAATATAATTCGTAAATTATTGACTGCAATTATAGGAACTACTTCTTTCGGTTTTGCCACATCATATTTATTATCCCCATGGATATTTGCTGCTTCTGCCATTTTGGTAGGTATCTTATTAAAAAGATTCATACCACGAATTTATAATATTTTAGTTGGAGGACGATAATATTCATTATAATTAGAAAAGAAATTATGGAGGTATCAGTAATATTTGTATTAGTTTAAATAACAAAAATATTTGAAGCGACTATTTGTGTTGTGACCATAATTTACAATTGTATGAAAGAAAACACTATTATATGTGGAGATCCTGCAAAAGCTCATAAAATATAAATCATATTATGAATAATACATGGTGCAATATACTATTTTTACAGATAAGATGAGTGCATAATTCCAAGCGAATATAGGTACATACATATTTTGTCATCTTTTGTGGCATATTATGTATCGAAACTATTTTCACAAATATCTAGTGATACAGAGTCGGAGCTTGGCAGGCCACATATATATATCATTTGTAAAAACAAATTATATGAAAAATAATACTATTGCCGCCCTCATCCTTACAAAGGATGAGGAAAAACACATTGCCCGCTGCATCCATTCATTGAAAGGTGTATGCGATGAGATTATTGTAGTTGATTCCTTCAGTACGGACAAGACATGCGAGATTGCTGAAAGTATGGGAGCAAAAGTCTATAAGAATCCGTGGAAGAACTATGCAACGCAGTTTAATTTTGGCGTTTACCAATGCCCCATCCAAAGCGAATGGATATGGCGCATTGATGCAGATGAATTTTTGGATGGAAACATCGGCATGGCGGTAAAGCAAGCATTGGCAGGATGTAGAAACGATGTCAATGGAGTTTATGTGAGGAAACGCATAGACTTTCTTGGAAAGCCATTATTGCATGGAGGCTGGTATCCGTCATATCACCTCAAAATATTCCGTAAAGGACATGGCGATTGTGAGAACAGATGGATGGATGAGCATATCAGAATTTTTGACGGGACAACAATAACAGTGGAAGATGGGAATCAGGTTGACGCCAATCTCAACAGTCTTACATGGTGGACACAGAAGCATAATGGATATGCGACACGAGAAATGGTGGATATGTTAATGATGGAATACGGCTTGGATGCGAAGGCACAAGAAGTAGTCCCTAAATTATTGGGAACAGAGGAACAACGCAAGCGTTGGTTAAAAATGAAATACGTAAAATTTCCATTGTTCGTCAGACCATTCATTAACTTTCTTCTGCGCTATGTATTTAAAGCAGGTTTCCTTGATGGGAAAGAAGGATTTATATGGCATATATTGCAAGGATTTTGGTATAGGATGCTTGTTGATGCAAAGATATTTGAATTAAAAAAGAAGTTCGGTTTTAACAATGCTAAAATAAAGGAGTACTTAAAACAGAATTATGTAAATAAATAGGGCAGTACACCTGTTATAATAATATATTATATGAGAATTTCTATAATCACTTCATGTTATAATCGCAATGCCACGATACGCGGAGCGATAGAAAGCGTGCTGGCTCAGGATTATGACAATCTGGAGTATATTGTTGTGGACGGAGCCTCGACAGACGGCTCGCTGGATGTGATAAACGAATACAGAGGACGCATCGGAAGGATAATAAGCGAACCGGACCATGGCATGTATGAGGCGATAAACAAGGGGATACGCGCGGCGACAGGAGACGTGATAGGGCTTGTCCATTCTGACGACTTTGTTTATGATGAACATGTCGTGTCTGATGTCATGGAGGCGTTTGAACGCACAGGTGCTGATTTTGTATATGCCGATGGAATCTATGTTGATGAGAATGATATAAATAAGGTGGTGCGCAATTGGATTGGCGGCAGATACTCTAAGTGGAAAGTGCGCCACGGCTGGTTGCCGCTGCATCCGACGTGCTACATCCGACGCGATGTGATGATGCGTCTCGGGCTTTATGACGAGAGTTATAAGATTGCGGCAGACACAGACTTGCTGGTGCGCTATCTTTTGGAGAACGATTTGAAAGTACACTACATGAGACGTTATGTCGTCAGGATGCGTATGGGCGGATTGAGCACCGATAACGCCAAGAGGAAAAAAATGTGGGACGAGGACATCAGGGTGTATTCGTCGCATCATTTCAAATGTCCGCAAATTACCAAGGTGGAAAAAATGTTATGGAAGGTTCCGCAGTTCATATCGGCAAAGTGGAAGTGACCGGGATTTTTTTCGAACTGTTGCAGGTGGCGGTAGGCACACGTAGCAGACTCTCTGTCGTGCCTACTGCGGAAGAATGGCAGGCTTTGTATGACATGGCGGCACGTCAGACTCTGATAGGCGTGTGTGCCGATGGCATTGACAGGCTTGATGCGGAGCAGAGACCTCCACGTTCGCTGGCTATGCGCTGGGCAATGACTGTTGTTCGTATTGAACAGATGAGCCGCCGTCAGAACATGCAGGCAATGGATGTGCAGCGCCGTTTTGCAAAGGCGGGCTTCCGCTCGTGCATATTCAAGGGCGTGGGAGTGGCGGCATATTATCCGCATCCGCTCAGACGACAGGGTGGTGACATTGATATATGGCTTGAAGGCGGACGCGAAAAAATAATAAAATACATACGCGGCATATCACCGCTTGAGACTGTGAGCTATCATCATATAGATTTCCGTATGGTGAAGGATCCGCTTATAGAAGTGCATTTCTTTCCGACTTTTCTGCTTAATCCGTGGCGCAACAGAAAGATGATGCAATACTGGAGGCAGGAGACTCCGAGACAGATGGAGCATAATGTTGAACTGCCTGACGGGCAGGGGATGATAACCGCACCGACAGATGACCTTAATGTCATAGCCTTGCTCGGACACATAATGCATCATTTCCTGGAGGAAGGCGTGGGGCTGCGGCAGATTGTCGATTATTATTATCTGTTGACGCGCGGCTGTAGGACGCTTGACCGTGAGGCGGTGACGGGTAGGCTGCGCGACTTTCATATGACAAAGTTTGCCGGTGCGGTTATGTATGTGTTGAAGACCGTGCTGAACATGGATGATAGATTTATGATTGCCGCACCTGACGCGAAAGCCGGAAGGATGTTGTTGGACAATATATTGAAAGGCGGAAACTTCGGAATGTATAATGATGCCCTGAAGGCGATACGTCAGGCAGACAGCCCGTTAGGCAGTTTCTTCCGCCGTGAGCGATACAACATGAGACTGTTGCGCAATTATACGGAGGAATATTTCTCTGAAATAACATACCGGATTTTTTTCTTTTTCTATCGTAAGTATTGGAACGGATGGCGGTTGCGGCACACTAAAGCATGAGACCGCAGAAAGAAAAATATATACGAATATCCGCTTTCCGCTCATACTTGCAAATATGCGACTAAATAACGTCATCCATCGTCCGGTTCTCGGGATGTACCATCCGGTGACCTGGAACGGGCTGTTTTGAACGGTGAAACAGCCTGTATTGTGAGCTGGAACGGGCTTTTTCGGACGCTCGAAAAGCACGTCTGACAACGCACTGGAAATCAGACGGTTGGACAACTCTGCATTAGTGGTCACGATTAACATAAAAATGTTAACGCAAAAAGGTGTCTGCCAACGGTTGTCGGGCGTAAGGGACATTTGCGGATATTCATAAAAATATATTTGTGAGAAAAGCTGATTTGAACTCCATCGCGCCTCAGCCCACCTCCCATGGCTGTGGCATGAAGCGGGTGTTGGTGAGTAACGGGGATGTGTCGTCGCCGGTCACTCAGATTGCGGTTACCTCGTTAGTAAAGGGAGAGAGGGCTGGGAGGCACGGCCATCCTACGATGGACGAGTTTTTTCTTGTAAGGCGTGGAAGCATACGCATCACTGTGGGGGAGGATACAGAGGTGTTCGGTGCCGACGGATTCGTGAGCGTGCCTGCCGGTACCGCACATGAGATGGAGGCTGTGACCGACTGTGAGATTCTCACCATAGGATGCGCGGTGGTATAGATAAAGGCATGCGTCGTAATGATAAGAACAGACAAACCATGCCAGTAGCACTGACAAGAGGAAACAAACAGACGTCATATATTATAGATAGATTGGAATTATAAACAATAAAAACATATAAACTTATTTTTATGGAAAGAAAAGTAGCGTTGATAACAGGTATCACAGGGCAGGACGGTTCGTTCCTCGCTGAGTTCTTGCTGGACAAGGGGTATGATGTGCACGGCACCATCCGCCGCTCGTCTGTGGATTTTCGTGAGCGTATAGCCCATCTTGAGGGACGTCCGCATTTCCATCTGCACTATGCCGACCTGAGCGATTCGATGAGCATGATTCAGGTTGTAGGCAGAGTGAGACCTACTGAGATATACAACCTTGCCGCGCAGAGCCATGTGCAGGTGAGCTTCGACTCGCCTGAGTTCACGGCTGATGTCGACGCCACTGGTGTGCTCCGTGTGCTTGAGGCTGTGCGCCAGTGTGGGCTTGCAGACAGTTGCCGCATCTATCAGGCGTCCACATCCGAACTTTACGGCAAGGTGGAGGAGGTTCCGCAGAACGAGAACACTCCGTTCCATCCTTACAGTCCGTATGCCGTTGCAAAGCTGTACGGCTTCTGGATTGTGAAGGAGTATCGCGAGGCTTACAACATGTACTGCTGTTCCGGCATACTGTTCAACCACGAGAGTGAGCGTCGCGGAGAGACATTCGTCACACGAAAGATCACACTTGCCGCAGCGCGCATCGCGCAGGGCAAGCAGGACAAGCTGTATCTTGGAAACCTCTCTTCGTTGCGCGACTGGGGTTATGCCAAGGATTATGTGGAGTGTATGTGGCTCATCCTTCAGCAGGATAAGCCGGAGGACTTTGTCATCGCCACCGGTGTGCAGCACTCCGTACGCGAGTTCTGTTATCTCGCGTTCAAGCATGTTGGCATAGAGCTCGAGTTTGTAGGTGAGGGTGAGG
>UMDC01056801.1_pt1 | contig 27237 bp, 25 predicted proteins | sample 1964391 | NCBI WGS metagenome assembly UMDC01 (sample SAMEA4835984, study PRJEB28245) | human gut metagenome | biome: gut microbiome; material: fecal sample | place: Denmark | collected 2008 | reverse complement strand
CGGCTGTGCGGGTTCAAGTCCCGCTTCGAGTACAAAGAATGTCCTGTAAGTCTTTGACTTATAGGCTTTTTTATTTTTATAGGTAGCCAAAGGGTAGCCAAAAACAACACTACCCATACTTTTAAGGCTGTTTTAGATGAGGCTATACCAACAAAGAAAAACGGGCAAACCTTTTGGTTTCCCCGTTGTATTCCCGTTCATTGCTTTAAACTTAGTATGTCACCACAAAAAGCTTTTTTTATAAATCTATCCAAAAAATCCAAATTTTGCAATTTATGTAAAGCGGGGCGGGGTGAGGTTTATCATCATCCCGCTACAAAAAAGAATCCCCCTACCCTTATTATATGTTGACACACATGTAGCCTCAGTTCAAATCTTGTTCAACAGCTTTTGTGCATTTTAATAATATCCTCTCTAAAGTTTTTGTCAATGAGTATGTTGCATTACCTTCCATCTTATACATTTCATATAATTCATTTTTGTCTTTCTTATACATTTCACATTGCCTTTGTAAATGTTCAGCCTTTTGTCTATACTTATTAGCTTCTTCCATCCAAAACAAACATGATTGATCAATTGCCTCTTTTTCTTCTTTTAGCTGTCTGATCTGCTTCTTTAGTTTGTACACCCATTTAGAATAAATCTCTCTGTTCTCCATAATTCTAATACATTTAAAGACAATGCCCTTTGTTTAGGTGTCCTCGGCTGTATTAGTTGCCGCGTGGGCGTTTCCGCTTCCACCACCATACAAAGGGCAAAATATCTTCATCCAACCGTTTGTTACGGCTGCTAATACATTTAGGTATTGCAAAGTTAATAAATTCTTTCTGATTTGTTATATTGTGCAGATCATATACTGACATCGTTGAGGCATTCCTATGTGAAACCTGCATCTCTCTATCTTCCAGACTTAGCCTACAATTACATCCATCTTCATCGTGTGCAATTCTATATAAAAATTCTGTTACCAAATCAGTAACCTTGATATTGGGTTACTGATTTGGTAACAGAAAACAGCTTAATATAGAGTGTTTACCGTGTGCTATCGGTAAAATTTCACTGCCTCGCTTACTTTCTTATCAAGTTCCTGTATTGCATCATTTGGAATGATTAAACCATCTTTTATTTTACAGGCTTCATTTATTGCTTCTCTTAAGTCAAAGGCTTGCTTTTTGGTTAACTCACCCCGTTTTTGAGCTTCTTTTATTTGCTCTATCATCTGGATTTGCCCGCCTGCTTTTTCAATCAAAGAAAGCACTCCCATTTTGTAAAGTTGTTGTTTGCTTTTCATCGCTTGGAAGTTTAGTGATACATCGTTTATTTTCTGGATATCCTTGTATTTGTCTTTCCACCTGTTTAATATGTCAATATAAAAAGCCTCATCATAAAGCATTGCCCCCGTTACTTCACCGACTTTTAACTGTGAGGCTATTCTATTGGTGTACCTTTGTTCATACCTTAGTACATTCCTGCCCTCATACAGTTCTGGTATCGGTTCTCTGTTGTTTTTTTGCTCCCTGTTTTTGTCATAAAAGCACAACCGCCCGCCTGTCTGATTGTAATATACACCGTTAGGCTCTTGCAATCTGGTTGCATACTTCAACATTCCCAAATGATTAAAATAAACTTCTGGCGGGTGTCTTGTAATAAAATTCTGAGCTATATCCAAACGGGTAACGGTGGCTTTACTCATTGGAACATGTAAAGTTTCTGATAGGCTTTCTATCGCCCTTTGAGTGTCGCCCCGTCCCATCGTCTGGAAATTATCGCCCAAATACCACTTACACAAACTGCCTTCTTTTATTTTTATTTGATATCTGTTGAGACTTATTTTAAGCCCCTTAAGGCTTCCCGTTATCACTATATCACCGTTGTAGTTATGTTCTCCTACATTCTCCAGATAGCAAGGCGTTTCAGCAAGAAAATCCACATCGCCTGCCTCGCTCTTGAGTAATCTAAAATTTACAGTATCATACATAACGGCTGCTGGCTTGATTACATAATGCAGTTTGGTATAAAGTAATCACGATTTTTATAGCTCGGTTACTGTTTTAGTAACCTTCTTTCTTAAATGGTTCATTTCATCATCAAATCCATCATCTGCAAGAATGTTATAAAGTTGGTTTCTGTTGTTTCTTTGTCCACGTGCCACAAATAATTCTATAACCGCCCCTGCCTGTATTTCTCCGTTTATAAACTCTGTGTTTTTGTGAACAAATAAAAAAGCGTCTGTTGTTCCTTTCATATCTCCATACCAATATGGCAAATTCAGATCTGGATTATACACGCTGCTTATGTGTATTGTCCTTGATAATACTAAGTCTGCCTTTCTTTCCTTTCCTGCCTTGGTGTGGGTATTATCACCGATATACAGAAACAAATCACCCCTCTTATTTCTCAATGCTTCTAATGGATCATAACTACTTGTTGAGGCTGTGCAATCTATTCTCAATTTACTTTTTTGATTGGGTAGTTTTTCAAATCGATAGTAGTCTGTGAGTATCATAACCTACCTCCTTTCTTCATGCAAAAAGCCTGTGCCTGTTGCTCTATTTCTGTGTTGGTTGCTACTCGGTTGCTTTGCAACCATTGTTCTAACTCCTGACGGTTGAAATAGCACATTTTCCCCATCGGCTTAAAGTGTGGTATCTGCTGCCTCATTGTCAGTTTGTAGAGGTAGCTTTTGGATACTCCCATATACTTTGCTGCCTCATCGCTCGTTAGCACTTCTTTAGTGCAAAAGATTGTGTTTGCCGTTACACGGTCGGCTATCTGTTTTAATTCCTCTGTCATATTTCCATTATTAGAGGTCTGGGCTTCTGGGTAGAGGTGCAAGGCTCACCCGTCTTTGCCCGTTGTAATCTTTTAGAATAGTCTTGCACTCGCTATCCATCTGACTACAAGGGCAAAGGTAGAGGGTAAAGGAAACAAAAAGCCCCTATATGGTACCCACATAAGGCACATATAGGGGTGTAATGCTTGTAATTATCGGTTACTCAAATAATTCATCTACTTTTTTATAACCATCGGGTAAAGTTCCTGTTTTTTGGTAGTCATTTTTTGCTCCAGATAGCCCTTTTATATTAAACAGGGTTTCAAAAGGCTTCCAACTTGTTTTTGCTTTGCCGTCATACTCGCCTTTATCTAAATTTAAATATTCACTTGCTTTGTCGGCAAAGTAAGCTAACAATGATTTTGTTTTAAGCCATTTGTAGTTGTTATCACATAACTTGTTTTGTATAGCACTTTGTAGTAATGCTTTGGCTTGTTCTGTATCTAATTCACTTGGTAATGTGATGCTACCGCTTTTAAGTTCTTTATTGCAATATTCCTTAAAAAATGTCTTTACAAACCTTATATTATTTACAAGGGGAGTAATAGCCATAAAATATTTTAATCTATTATCTCTTGTAAAATCTGATTTGTTACAGTGCAATAGTGCTTTTACATCATCCTCTAATTCAACTATTTTTAAAGCTCCTATATCATCGTTTGTATCTACAATATAGTTACATGCTTGCTTTATAGAAGTGATTATATTTCCTATCTCTGTTATTAAAGCCATTTGAAATTTTTCATCTTTCAAAATGGCGTTGCTGTATAAATCTGGCATATAATCATTGTCTAAAAACAATCTATGCTCCCTTAATAGTAATCCTGCCTTTCTTATAATTTCAAGCATTTCACTTTTCCCCATAGCGTTAAATGTTGAGTTTTGGCAAACTGTTTATTGCAGCCTCTTTAAGACTATCAACCGCCCGTGTGTATTTCTCTGTATGCTGTATGCTACTGTGTCCTAACAGGCTTGCTACGGTCTTTATGTTAGCCCCATTATTAAGGATATTCACGGCAAATGAATGTCGCCCACAATGCCACGTTATGTGCTTGGTTATTCCAGCCTTTGCCGTCCAATGTCTTAGGGCTTTAAGGCACATTTCTTGGCTTGGTAGCTTGAATATCTTTTCATCTGGGTTATCTGTTGAGACTGTACCAATCAATGCCAATAAGCCATCATTTAAGGGTATATTCACATAGCTTTTGCTACTGTGTCCCTGTGTTTTCTTCTGGTTGAATGTTAGTACCCTGTTTGAATAGTCCACGTTGGTAAAGGTCAAATCTTTGATATCACAAAATCTTATGCCTGTGTACAAGGTAAAGATAAAAGCCCGCCTTGTTTCTGGGTTCTGCCCTTTGTAGGTTGTGGCTATAAGCTGTTGCATTTCTTCTATTGAAAGTATATCTTTCTTTAGTGCTTCCTCATCAGCCTTGCAAACTATATCCTCACAGGGATTTTTCCTTAGAATGTCTTTCTTTACAGCCGCTTTGACTATCTTTTTCCATCGCTTCCAATGTGTCAAAGCTCCCTCGCCTTTGCTAATGCTTTGCAGATATTCTACAAAGTGTTCCATCATGTCGGGGGTTATCTTTTCTGGGGAAATGTTGTTTTTGTATAGTGGATATTCTAAAGCAATGAAATCAGTAAACCGTTTCTGAGCGGCTTTAATCATACGTTTGTCTCCTTTGGTGTATTCATCATAGTAGGCTTGTATGAAATCAAAGAAATTCACCTCCTTTGCCTTTAGTCTGTAACCCAATGTGCCGTCTTTCAGTTCCTGTTCTCGTTCATGTCTTATCTCCTTTGCAAGTTGTAGCGTTTCTTTGTTCTGCTGTCTTTCAAGTGGAGTTCTGGGGGCTTGCCATAGATACAGCTTCAAAGCCTCCCTTTTACGCTCTTTTCTCGCTACTTCTTTATCCTTAGCCTCATCATAGACCATTCTGTAACCCAAATAGTAGTCTAAAAAAAGGCTTTCCCTGCCATCTGATAAAATCTTTGCCCCTAATTTGGGATTATCTGTATCATCTGTGCTAATGATATAGGTATTATCAGATCTTATTTCTTTCTTTGCTGCCATAACTTATTTGCTCTTTATTTCCTTTGATTGCAAATATAGTTATTTATTTTATTCTGGGTAGCCAAAGGGTAGCCAAAAACAACATAACATATACCTTTTTATGAAAGCAAGAGAAAATATAGTTTTCTATATATATCTATATATCAGCTATTTATATTCTGTTGTTATTCTTTTATTTTCTCTTAAAATGTGGGTTCTGTACCCGCTTCGAGTACGATATGCTTTATGTAACTCCTTGTAAGATAACAGCTTGCAAGGAGTTTTTCTTTATATACATAAACATAGCATAAACAAAGTAGCTTTTGGCTGTTTATGTGGCAATAAAAAAGCCACCTTGCAGTGAAGATGGCTTAATATTTATAGTGTACTGTTTTTGCTGTGTGGTAAGTTGTGATTTTCAATGTTTATGGGAGCAACTATCCTATCTTTAAAAAGTCTAACAACAAAAGCAAATTTTATTTTTCTGATTTTATGGGGTAAGATGCCATAAACGAATTTAGTCCATAAATTATATCATTATATTGGGGGCGATAACCTACCATTCCTCCATCAAAAAATATAATATTTCCATTTGGTGTAGAATATAACTTCTCTTTATGATGAATTTTGTAGCTGATTTCTTTAATAATAATATCATTATTTTGTGTTATTGAAAAAGATTCAATTATTGGTGGAGTTATTTCATATGTGTTCTGGTGTATTTGAATTTTCTCTGGATCTACTTCATAATACGATAGTGGTTCTACGCTGATAATATAATCTGTATTATCAGGAGTAGAACAGCATGAAAATTTAAGTATATAATCATTTGTTACTATTTGCTTTATTATATGAATAATAGATTCTTCATCATTAGTAGTATTACTTATTTCATTTTTCCAGTTAGTTGATATGTATTTGCAAATATTATTTTCAATGCTATCATTTTTCTCTATAGAACTTATCATAAAATTTAACCTAAATAATTTATTCGTAGGCTTATTTATCCTAATTGGGGCTGATGACAGTTGCATGCTTCCAATATAAACATCTTTAAATTTGTACTCTCCAAATGTATTTTCTGATTTCCACTCTGTGTACTTACATTTTTCTATGTTTTTCTGTATAGGTTTATATAAATCAGTTTGATTATCCCAGTCAATGATTTTCAATAAATCCACTAAATCTATTTTTTGCGCGAAACAATTCCCTGTAAATAAGAATTGCATCATTATTATAATCATATATCTCATAATTATACCAATTTAAATGTTTTCATTGGCTTTGATTTAATTAAAATCTCGTTTACGTAGTAAAGATTAATTGGTATTGTCTACAAGCCCAAGTAACTTCTGAAGAATGTCTTTTCTGTTTTTTAATACTTTGTAATCGCAATATCCTCCAAGATAAACAATTCTTACGTCTGTGACTTCGTTGTTTTTCAATTTTTCCACATCATCCTTACTTAGAATAAAGTTTGTTTCAAAATTACAATTGCCTAAAAAGGGGATTTGTTGAGCACCTATACCAGTATACAATGTGTATAATCTTATAGTTTCATTGTTGTTCAATAATAAAATTAATCCGCTATCTTTATCATATTTTACCATTTCTGGTAAAGATATTAGTGATTGCATGTAATATGTACTGTCTAATTTTGCTATTTTAACTCTAACGGCGTATAGCGTATTTCCCATAATACGTTTGTCGACAAGTCTTTCAATAGTGGTTTCTATTTTATGAACTTTAGTAAACTTGTCTAATTCATTTGTTACAATACTTTGTGCATTTATTGATAATGTAATAATAGTGAACAGAAATATTAAATAAATTTTTTTCATATGTCCAAGATTTTTAGTTACACATATATTTTATTTTTGATAGTTATTTTAGTTGATATAATAAAGCGTGAGCAAATACTATGCTACGCTGATAGGTATCGCCAAACACCCAGACCCATAACAAAGTACGCCCACGCATATCGTGAGCATTTACTTATTGTTAATTGGGTGCATTGATTAAATTGGCGATTTTATCAGCCCAAAACAATAGCAAACGCTAAAGTTCAATAGTATGTCTTGAAATAGCATTGCTGCTAAATCACCACAAAGGTATAAATTAATTATATATCTATAATAAAGTTCTTATAATTAAATATATAATTGTGCGTAAATAATATATATGGGGTAGATAGAATGAACATTATGGGCTGATGTTGCTATCTATATATCCCAACTTTTTTGTAATTAGAGAAGATAAATCCCACTCGCATAAAGAGCTTCTAAGTTTACTGATTAGGTTGCTGATAAACTGGCCAAATGATGAATTTATGTATGCCGTTATTTTTGCTAGAGGGCAAATAATGATGTTTCCTGATAACACAAAAAACGGGTTGACTATATTTGATGAAATTTTGTTAACTCAGTTTCATAGGTGTGTTCCAAAAAGATATTCCGATAATTAGGCTATATCAGTATCGTTTTACTTAATTATAGGAAAACAAACATGTTTACAGATGATTGGCGGATTCAGATTTTATAAGCTTTGCCAACTGTTGCAGGATTGTGTCAGATACTATTGGGTACGTTCCATATTAGTGCTGAGGGATTTTCTGCTATAATTTGTCTTTCCCGTCTATGTTTCACCATATAGCTCTTATTTACAGGAAACTATAATCTTGTGAAGGCGTGAAACTTTCACCCATATAGTTTGATATAGGTAGAATGGGAAAGGGAATTGCTTTCACAAATATTTTAATTGCCTACATTAGCCTGCTAACTACCTACATTAGCCGCGTAACTATCTACTTTAGAAACGCCAAGTTCATGGTTATGTTGAGCAGATAGAAAAAGCCGAAACTCCTTTTTCTGATGTTAGGAAAAGAGGTTCCGGCTGAGGCTATGAAGGATAAGCCCGCGGCTTATTGCTTCTCGTCGTTTTTGCGAATCTCGACGCGGCGTATCTTGCCGCTGATGGTCTTGGGCAGCTCGTCCACAAACTCGATGACACGCGGATATTTGTAGGGGGCGGTGACGCGCTTCACGTGGTTCTGAAGCTCCTTGATGAGGGCGTCGCCGGCCTTGTCCTTGTAGGCCTTGGAGAGTACGATGGTGGCCTTGACAACCTGGCCGCGGATTTCGTCGGGCACGCCGGTGATGGCACACTCTACGACGGCGGGATGGGTCATCAGTGCGCTTTCCACTTCGAACGGACCGATGCGGTAGCCTGAGCTCTTGATGACGTCGTCCGCACGCCCCACGAACCACAAGTAGCCGTCCTCGTCTTTCCAGGCCACGTCGCCCGTGTAGTAGATGCCGTCGTGCCAGGCTTCACGGGTGCGCTCGGGGGCGCGGTAGTATTCCTTGAACAGGCCGAGGGGCTTGCCCTTGTCGGTACGGATGACGATCTGTCCCTGCTCGCCGGCTTCGACGGAACGGCCTTCGGAGTCGATGAGATCCACGTCGTATTGCGGGTTGGGCAGGCCCATGCTGCCGGGCTTCGGCTCCATCCAGGGCATGGTGGCCACGGTCAGGGTGGTTTCGGTCTGTCCGAAGCCTTCCATCAGGCGGATGCCCGTGAGCTTCTTGAAGGTGTCGAACACGGCGGGGTTCAGCGCTTCGCCCGCGATGGTGCAATATTCCAGGTGCGACAGGTCGTACTTGGTGAGGTCTTCGTGGATGAGGAAGCGGAAGATGGTGGGCGGTGCGCAGAGCGAGGTGACGTGGTAGTCCTGTATCTTTTGCAGGATGTCGGCGGGGGTGAACTTCTCGTGGTCGTAGACGAAGACGTTGGCGCCGGCTATCCACTGGCCGTAGAGCTTGCCCCACACAGCCTTGCCCCAGCCGGTGTCGGCGATGGTGAGGTGGAGGCTGTCGGGCTTCAGATTGTGCCAGATGTAGCCCGTGACGATGTGTCCCAGCGGATAAGTGAAGTCGTGGGCCACCATCTTGGGCTCGCCCGTGGTGCCACTGGTGAAGTACATCAGTGAGATGTCGTCGTTGGTGTTGGGGTATTCGGGCTTGACGAAGGGTGCGGCGGCCTCGATGCCCTTGTGGAAGTCTTCATAGCCTTCAGGTATTTCAGGGCCTACGCTGACCAGACGCTTCACGCTGGGCGACTGGGGCATGGCGGCGGTGATGTGGTCGGTGATGACCGTCTCGCCCGCGCAGACAATCATCTTGATGTCTGCGGCGTTGCAACGGTAGACGATGTCCTTCTTCGTCAACAGGTGGGTAGCGGGGATGACGACGGCGCCCAGCTTGTGGAGGGCCACGATGCTGAACCAGAACTCGTAGCGGCGCTTCAGGATGAGCATCACCATGTCGCCGCGGCCGATGCCGAGGCTCTGGAAGTAGCTGGCCGTCATGTCGGTATAGCGCTTCATGTCGCCGAAGCTGAACTGACGGTGCTCGCCCTTGTCGTTGGTCCAGAGCAGGGCGGGTTTGTCGGGTTGCTCGGCGGCCCAGGCGTCGACGACGTCGTAGCCGAAGTTGAAGTTGTCGGGTACGTTTATCTTTAGGTTATCTATAAAATCCTGTTGGGAAGTAAATGTGGTTTGTTGGAGAAATCTTTCTATCATAGTTGTGCTAATTTTACATGATGATTGCCAGGAAGCGCACGGTCTTGCCGTCGAGGGCCTTCATGCCGTGGGGCAGGCTGGAGTTGAAGTAGATGCTGTCGCCCGGGGTCAGGGTGAGTTCCTTGCCGCCGATGCTCAGGAGCAGGGTACCTTCGATGACGAGGTTGAACTCCTGTCCGGCATGCGTGTTGTAGTGCATGGGGCGGTCGTTGGGCTCTACGGTCACAATGAAGGGGTCGGCCTTGCGGTCCTTGAATCCGGCAGCCAGCGACTGGTACTTGTAGGCCTTGGTGCGCTCCACGCTGATGCCCTTGCCGGCACGCGTCAGGAAGTAGGTGCTCATCTTGGGTTCTTCGCCGAACATCAGCGCGTCGAGGGCAATGTTGTAGTGGCGTGCTATCTGCTGGAGCATGCTCACGGAGATGTCGTGTTCGCCCGACTCGGCGCGTTCGTATTCGTCCTTGTCGATGCCGCATTCGTTGGCAATGTCGTTGGGAGTCAGTTCCATGGCGTCGCGCAATCCGCGCAGGCGCTCGGCTATTTGTTTAATCTGTTCGTCCATACTGTTATTTAGTGATTAGAATGATAAATGGTTAAGTGGTACTTGATTTTATTGCATTGATAATGGCCGATGTGAATCCGTCGTGCTCCAGGCTGTTGATACCTTTGATGGTGAGTCCGCCGGGGGTACACACTTTGTCTATTTCGAGGGCAGGGTGCGTATCGTTGTTGAGGATGAGCTCAGCGGCACCTTTGAGAGACTGGGCTACCATTTTCATACCGTCTGTGGGACGGATGCCCAGCTCCACACCGGCTTGCATGGCAGCTTGGATGTATTTCAGTGCATAGGCAATGCCGCAGGAGGTCATGGACGTGGCGGCGGCAAATTTCTCTTCGGGTAGGAGTATGGCAAGCCCCATTTCGTTGAAAATATCCAGTACCTGTTTGGCCTGTTCAGAGGTGGCGTAGGCGCTGGTAATGAGCGTCATGCTTTGCATCTCGCTGATACCGGTGTTGGGAATCACACGGAAAAGGGGAAGTGGCTGACAATTCAGCATGTTCCACAGTTCGCCCAAGTTGATGCCGGCGGCAATGGATATCAGCATTTGTGGAGCTTTCGGCTTTATTTCGCTAAGTACATCGTTTACCAGCCAGGGTTTTACGGCCAGAATGATGAGATCGGCGTCTTTTGCTGCCTTCCGGTTGTTTGAGGTTACCTGTATGTCGGGAATTTCGGCTTTCAGAACGTCGAGTTTGCCTTGCGTGGGGTTCGAAACGATAATCTCTGAGGCAGGGATAATGGTGCCTTTTGCCAATCCGCGGGCGATGGCTCCGCCCATGTTTCCTGCTCCGATGATGGCTGTTCTCATAAGCGTTTGTTTTAGATAAAGATTGATTTCTGGCAAAGTTAATAAGTTTTGGAAAGAAATTTGTACACCTTGCCAGAAAAATGCAACGGGAACCTTGCTTTTTGTTGTCGACAGAAAAATTAGACCGGTATGAAAAGACTTCGGCGTGGAGAACATAAGTGTCCGAAGATGCTTATGCCATTCACGCCGAAAGGGGAGATGGATAAAAAGGTATCAGCCCAGCACTTTCTTGAACCGCTCGAGGAAGAGGCTGGCCTCGTCCATGGACAGGCAGAGGGGCGGCAGGAGGCGGATGACGTTGGTGCCGCTCACGCCCGTAAAGACGTGCTGCTCCTTGAGCAGGCGCAGGCGCAGGTCTTTGATGGGTTCGTCGAACTCGAGGCCGATCATCAGGCCGCGGCCGCGTACATCCTTGATTTGGGGCAATTTCTTCAGCTCGTCCAGCAGGTAGGTACCTACACGGGCGGCATTCTCGACCAGGTGTTCCTGCTCCATGACGTCGAGCACGGCCAGGGCGGCGGAGCAGGCCAGGTGGTTTCCTCCGAAGGTGGTACCCAGCTGGCCGTAGACGGGTGTGAACATGGGGCTGATGAGCACGCCGGCCATGGGGAAGCCGTTGCCGATGCCTTTGGCCACGGTGATGATGTCGGGACGGATGCCCTGGTGCTGGTGGGCGAAGAACTTGCCGCTGCGTCCGTAGCCGCTCTGTATCTCGTCGAGGATGAGCACCGTGCCCGTCTCCGTGCAGGCCTGACGGAGGGCGTGCATGAATTCGTCGGTGGGCAGCTGGATGCCGCCTACACCCTGGATGCCTTCGATGATGACGGCGCAAACATCACCCTTGGCCAGTTCGGCCTGCATGGCGGCCGTGTCGTTGAGCGGCAGGTAGGTGACGTGGCCGCAATCGTTGATGGGGGCGATGATTTTGGGGTTGTTGGTCACCTCGACGGCCAGCGACGTACGGCCGTGGAAGGCCTTGGCAAAGGACACCACCCGTGTGCGTCCGTTGTGGAAGGAGGCCAGCTTCAGGGCGTTCTCGTTGGCTTCGGCACCGCTGTTGATGAGGAAGAGCGAGTAGTCTTCGTAGCCGCTGGCCTTGCCCAGGCGTTCGGCCACCTGCTGTTGGAGCTTGTTGATGACGGAGTTGGAGTAGAAGCCCAGGGTGGCTACCTGGTGGCTGATCATCTCCACGTAGTGCGGATGGGCGTGGCCGATGGAGATGACGGCATGGCCGCCGTAGAGGTCGAGGTACTCCGTACCGTTCTCGTCCCACACGTGGCAGCCTTTCCCTTTGACGATGTTGATGTCGAACAAAGGATATACATCGAAAAGTTTCATAATCGTTTCTCTTTTATAGGTAATGCTTTTCATTAAAACGCACTCGGCTTCAGCCTCAGTCCTACCGTCTCTTCGAGGTTGAACATCAGGTTCATGTTGTGGACGGCCTGGCCGCTGGCGCCCTTCAGCAGGTTGTCGATGCACGAGATGATGAGCAGCTTGTCGCCGTGCTTCTCCAGGTGGATGAGGCACTTGTTGGTGTTGACTACCTGCTTCAGGTCGATGTTCTTGTCCACGATGTGCGTGAAGGAATCCTTGGCATAGTATTCTTCGTACATGCGGCGGATTTCCTCGAGAGCTACCTTGGTCTTCACGACGATGGTGGCGAAGATGCCGCGGGCGAAGTCACCACGGTAGGGGATGAAGTCGATTTCCGAGTCGAAGCTGTTCTGGAGCTGGCGGAGCGACTGCTTGATTTCGGGCACGTGCTGGTGTTCGAAAGCCTTGTAGACACTCAGGTTGTTGTTACGCCAGCTGAAGTGACTTGTAGCACCAGGCTTGACGCCTGCGCCCGTGCTGCCCGTGATGGCGTTTACCATAATGTCGTCGTTTAGCATCAGGTTTTTGGCCAGGGGAAGCAGGCCCAGCTGGATGCAGGTGGCGAAGCAGCCGGGATTGGCCACGTGCTTGGCCGTGCAGGTGGCGCGACGGTTCAGTTCGGGAAGGCCGTAGATGAAGTCGTGGTCGTCGCTCTTGAGGCGGTAGTCCATCGAGAGGTCGATGATTTTCAGGTCTTCTGGCACGTTGTGGCTCTCCAGGAACTTGCGTGTGTCGCCATGGGCGGTGCAGAAGAAGAGCACGTCGATGTCGTCCAGCGGGAGCTGGTCGGTGAAGGTCAGTTCGGTTTCGCCGTAGAGACCTTCGTGCACGTCGGTTATCTTGTTGCCGGCGTTGCTCGAGCTGTTGACGAAGACGATTTCCGCCTCCGGATGGTTCAGCAACAGGCGGATGAGTTCGCCTGCCGTGTAGCCGGCTCCGCCGATAATTCCTACTTTAATCATAATATGTAATATCTGTCTGTTTTAATCTTGAAAGTAACGGTTTTCCTCTTCGGGGATAATCAGCATCAGCAGAAAGTAGATGATGACACCCGAGAAGGCGGTGAATACGGTCGCGAGCGTGTAGACAACGCGGATGACGGTGGGGTCGAGTGCAAAGTAGTTTGCGATGCCGGCGCATACACCGGCCAGCATGCGGCCGGTGCGCGGGCGTCTGAGTTTCTTTTCTGCTTCCATGGCGGAAAAATCAGATGTTGTTCAGTTCATCCTTGTGCGTGGCGTAGTAGGCACGGAGCGGAGTGGACGAAACTTTGATGAAGCCCTTGGCGTCTTCGGCCGTCCAGCCCTTCTGCATCTCGCCATATTCGCCGAACTTGTTCTTCACCAGGTCGTCGGCGCTCTCCACGCCTACGGTGTGGAAGCTCAGCGGGCGGAGTTCGAGGATGGCGGTGCCGTTCACGTTGCGCTGGCTTTCGGTCAGCATGGCTTCGATGTCGCGCATCACGGGCTCCAGGTACTGGCTTTCGTGGAGGAACATGCCATACCAGTTGGCCACCTGATCCTTCCAGTACTGCTGCCATTTGCTCAGGGTGTATTTTTCGAGGAAGCGGTGGGCGCCGATAATCAGCATGGGAGCGGCGGCTTCGAAGCCTACACGACCCTTGATGCCGATGATGGTGTCGCCCACGTGCATGTCGCGTCCGATGCCATAGGCGGCGCCGATTTCTTCAACCTTCTGGATGGCCTTGATGGGGTCGTCGAAGCGTTCGCCGTTCACGGCCTTCAGTTCACCCTTCTCGAAGGTGAGGCGCAGCTGCTCGGAGCCTTCCTTGGTGCAATGCTTCAGGTAGGCACTCTCTGGCAGACCCTGTGCCGAGTCGAGGATTTCACCTCCGCAAATGCTCGTGCCCCAGATACCTACGTTATAGGAATATTTCAGTTTGGCAAAGTCGGCGGCAAAGCCGTGCTTGTTCAGGTAGTCGATTTCTTCCTGGCGGCTCAAGGCCATGTCGCGGGTCAGGGTGATGATTTCCACGCCCGGAGCCATGACGAGGAAGGTCATGTCGAAGCGCACCTGGTCGTTGCCGGCACCCGTAGAGCCGTGGGCAATGGCATCGGCGCCTATTTCGTTGGCGTAGCGGGCGATGGCCAGTGCCTGGAAGATACGTTCGGAGCTGACGGAGATGGGGTAGGTACCGTTGCGCAACACGTTGCCATAGACCATGTATTTCAGGCTCTTTTCGTAGTATTCCTGCGTTACGTCGAGGGTGACATACTTCACGGCACCCAGCTTGTAGGCATTCTCTTCGTTGGTTTTCAGCTGCTCGGCGCTGAATCCGCCCGTGTTGGCACAGGCTGCATATACTTCATAACCTTTCTCCTTGGCCAGATACATCACGGTGAACGAGGTATCCAATCCGCCGCTGAAAGCGACCACTACTTTTTTCTTCTTTGCTTCCATAATTATTGAATTAAGAATGAAGAATGAGGAATGAAGAATTTCTTGTCCGTTCTTCTTGTCCTCTCTTCTCCATTGCTGTTTTTTTCTTATTTGTTGTGTTTCTCTGTCGAATGAATCCTGCGTCCTGAAATGCTTCACTCCTCATGCTTCATTCTTCATTTTTTCAGATTTTGTCGTCCTCGTGCAGGGCGGGGTCGTAGAGCATGGCCGTGCAGATGCAGAACTTGCGGTTCTTGGCCACCAGGATGTCGTGGTTGATGCAACCTTCGCATCCCTTCCAGAAGGCCTCGTCGTCGGTCAGCTCGTTGAAGGTGACGGGCACATAACCCAGTTCGGTGTTCATCTTCATGACGGCCGCGCCGCTGGTAAGGCTGAATATCTTGGCCCACGGCCAGCGGAGGCGTGCCAGGCGGAAGGAGGCCTGTTTGATACGCTTGGCCAGTCCGATACCCTGATATTTGGGGTGGACAATCAGACCGGAAGTGGCTACGTACTGCTTGTTGCCCCAGCTTTCGATGTAGGTGAAGCCTGCAAACTCATTGCCACAGAGGGCAATGATGGCTTTCCCCTCTTTCATTTTGGTGGCTACATATTCGTGTGTGCGCTCGGCAATTCCTGTGCCGCGTTTCTTGGCGGCTTCCCTTATGGTGTCGAGAATTGTATCCACATAAACTTCATGTGAGGCGTCTGCCACCATCACATCAATTTGTTTAGAATCCATTTCTATCTTATTGTTTTGTTTAAATATTCGGTATGATTTCGGAGAGGAAAGTGCGCACGTCGTCGTGTGAGGTCCGTTCGGCCAGCACCAGCATGATGGTATCGTCGCCGGCAATGGTTCCGAGGATGTGGGGGCATTCGCGGTTATCAATATCGTAAGCGATGCTGCTGGCATAGCCGGGGCGGGTACGGATGACAGCAATGTTATGCGAGAATTGCAACGACACGAAACCGCTAGACATAAGCATTTCGCTTGCGCTTTGGTGGTTGTGGCGCTTATACATGATGTCATTGGGGAGTACGTATACATATTTCCCATTTGTATTGGCCGCCTTGGCTACCTTTAGCTGCTTCAAGTCGCGCGAAAGGGTGGCTTGCGTCAGTTCGAATCCTTCTTGGCCCAAGGCTTGGAGCAGCTCTTCCTGCGAGCCGATTTCCTTACTCGAAATGATCATCTTGATGGCGTCTAACCGATTGGCTTTCTTCTTCATCTTTTTGCATGTTTATTCTAACTGGGCGCAAAATTAGAGAATATATTTGAAAGAATATGCAAAAATGGGCATTTTTTTAGGGGCTAATTCTTCATATATATACTTTAAAAGATAACTTGGCATTGCTAAGTGGCAAAATCAATAAGATTACAGCCAAAATAAAGAGAGGAGTTTTGGAGAAAGTTGTGTATTTTTGTCATATGGAAAAATGAATCTGATTTATTTATCAATACAAAACCTGTGAATATTATGAATAAACGATTGATGACTTGTGTACTGGCTTTGGGCGCATGCGGATTGTTAAGCGCCCAAGATATCGCATGGCCGGAAATGTCGGTTGAGGCTAAGCCGGGCGCTCGTTGGTGGTGGATGGGAAGCGCCGTTGATAAGGCGAATCTTACCCGCAGTTTGGAAGAATATGCTGCCGCTGGTATGGGTACAATGGAAATAACTCCCATTTATGGTGTTAAAGGAAACGAGGCACGTGATATTTCATTTCTTTCTCCTCAGTGGATGGAAATGTTGGGGCATGCAGAAAGTGAAGCTGCTAGGTTGGGTATGCAGATGGATATGAATACGGGTACAGGTTGGCCGTTTGGAGGACCAGAAGTGACTATTGAGGATGCCGCCTGTCGTCTGCTTATCGAAGAATATCAGTTGAAGAAAGGGGAGCGCCTGAAGCAGAAGGTGGAGACTACGGATAGCAAACAGAAACCTTATGCAGTATTGGAGAGGCTGATGGCCTTTTCTGAGGATGGAAAATGTTTGGATTTGACCGATAAGGTACACGAAGGCCGGTTGGACTGGAAGGCTCCAAAAGGAAACTGGCGACTGATTGCCGCATTTTGTGGTAAAACATTCCAAAAGGTGAAGCGGGCTGCTCCTGGCGGGGAAGGATATGTGATGAATCACTTTTCGCATGAGGCTGTTGAACGTTATTTAGGCCGTTTTGATAAGGCTTTTGGAGGCATGCAGGGGAATATCTCTTACCCTCATAACTTCTTTAATGATTCTTATGAAGTTTATGGAGCTGATTGGACGAAAGGACTATTCGACGAATTTTTGTCGCGGCGTGGGTATAAATTGGAAGAATATCTACCTGAGTTCCTGTCGGAGGAGAGGCGGACGGATGTGGCACGTCGCATTGTATCCGACTATCGTGAAACATTGGCTGAAATGCTCCAGGAAAATTTTACGCGTCAATGGACGGAGTGGGCTCATCGGCATGGAGCAAAGACGCGTAACCAGGCACATGGCTCTCCTGGCAACTTGATTGATCTGTATGCGACGGTTGATATTCCTGAGTGTGAAGGATTCGGCCTTTCTGATTTTGGTATTAAGGGTCTGCGTAAGGATTCGTTGACTCGTCCGAATGACTCAGATCTATCCATGCTGAAATATGCTTCCTCGGCGGCACATATTGCGGGAAAACCTTATACTTCTTCTGAGACATTTACGTGGCTGACGGAGCATTTTCGTACCTCCTTATCTCAATGTAAGCCAGATATCGACCTGATGTTTGTTTCGGGTGTCAACCATGCTTATTTCCATGGTACCACTTATTCTCCTGCCGATGCTGCCTGGCCGGGATGGAAATTCTATGCGACGGTCGACATGAGTCCGACGAATAGTATCTGGCGTGACGCACCAGCTTTCTTTCAGTACATTACTCGTTGCCAAAGTTTCTTGCAGATGGGCAAGCCGGACAACGATTTCTTAGTATATTTGCCCGTGTACGACATGTGGCAGGAACAAAATGGACGCCTTTTAATGTTTGATATTCATAAAATGGCCGAAAGAGCTCCCCGATTTATCGAGGCAGTACATCGTATCAATGATGCCGGCTATGACATGGATTATATATCAGATGCATTTGTACGTACCTTGTGCTTCCGCGATGGTAAGCTAGAAACTTCGGGAGGTGCTAAATACAAAGCTTTAGTGGTGCCTGGGGTTCGTCTGATGCCGGCAGATGTGCTTGAAAAGCTTTGCCAGCTGGCTAACGAGGGGGCTACTATTGTTTTCTTGGATCAGTATCCTGAAGATGTACCTGGATTTGGGGATTTGGAGAGTCGTAGAAGCGCTTTTAAAGCCGTTTTGGAAAAAATGCAATCTATGAAGCAAGCGGGTGGTGCACATATTTTGTTTGGCAAAGATTATGCACAGACTTTGGCGCAAACCTCTGCTGTTCCTGAGGTGATGAAAACTCAATATGGATTGAGTTGTATTCGCAGGAGCCATGCCGAAGGTTATCATTATTTTATAGCTGCTTTGACAGATAGGGATACAGAAGCCTGGATACCCTTAGCAGTAGAGGCTCGGTCGGCGATTTTTTATAATCCGATGGATGGTACTTCGGGAAAGGCTCGCCTGCGTCAAAAGGGTGGAAGAACGGAAGTATTTATGCAGATGCGGTCGGGTGAATCGTTGATATTAAAAACGTTTACGAAAGATGATGTACAAGTACAGGCATGGACGTATGCTACTCCGATGCAAGATCAAATCCGTTTGGATGGTGAATGGAAATTTCGTTTTGTACAGAGTATGCCGACGGTAAGTGATGTACCTGAGGCGGTTGCGTTAGGTTCTTGGGCTGATTTAGATTTTGAAGGTGCGCGTACGGCGATGGGTACTGCTTGCTATACTAAGAGCTTTAAGCTGGATGCACCTGAGAATGCTTCTGGATGGATACTTTCGTTGGGAGATGTCCGCGAGAGTGCACGTGTTCGTATCAATGGTGTCGAAGTAGCTACATTATGGGCTGTCCCCTATCGTTGCGAGGTGGGCAAATACCTGCGTGCGGGTGAGAATGTACTGGAAATTGAAGTGACGAACTTGCCTGCTAACCGTATAGCTGATATGGATAAACGTGGAGTTGAATGGCGTATTTTTAAGGATATCAATATTGCGGCATTGGGCTATAAAGAAGGAAATTATGCAGGTTGGGATCCTATGCCGAGTGGCTTGTTGGGGCCTGTCTCGCTGATACCGATGAAGAATTTGGAAGAATGAATTTAACTGGTGATCTGTTTATCCTTCGTTTATTTTGAAAAAAGGTGATTGTCAAATATAACAGATTTAGTATCAAAATAGACATCACTTATTGAAGTATAAACGGTTACTTTTGTATCATCAATAAAAATATATAACTAATGACCATGAAACAATGTTTTTTCGCGGTTGATTTGGGAGCAACCAGCGGTCGTACTATTTTGGGAAGTTTTACTTCGAATGGTTTGGAAATGGAAGAAGTCAATCGTTTCCCTAACCATCTGATTGAAGTAAACGGACATTTCTATTGGGATATTTATGAACTCTATCGCAATATCATTGGAGGTCTAAAATTGGCCTCTCGCAAGGAAAATGTAGAAATCGTTTCTATTGGTATTGATACGTGGGGGGTGGATTTCGTGTGCGTAGGTAAGGACGGGCATCTCTTGCGCCAGCCTTATTCTTATCGCGACCCACATACAGAAGGTGCACCAGAAGCTTTCTTCTCGCGCGTACCTCGGAAGCATGTCTATGAATTGACAGGTATTCAGGTGATGAACTTTAATTCACTTTTCCAGCTGGATGCGATGCGACGTGCGGGTGATAGTGCGTTAGCTGCCGCTGAGAAAATACTTTTTACCCCTGATGCCTTGAGTTATTTGTTGACGGGCGAGATGGTGACCGAATATACCATTGCGACTACAGCTCAACTGGTCAATGCTTCAACACGCAAATTGGAAAGTGAATTATTGCAGGCTGTAGGTCTTACGGAGTCCCATTTTGGACGCTTTGTCTATCCAGGCGAGAAGGTGGGTGAACTTTCGGCTGAAGTGCAGCGCATGACTGGTTTGGGTGCTATACCAGTGATTGCCGTAGCCGGACATGACACGGCTTCTGCCGTTGCCGCCGTTCCTGCCCAGAGTAGCCATTTTGCTTACCTGAGTAGCGGTACCTGGTCGTTGATGGGTATAGAGGCGGATGCGCCTATTATAACTCCTGAGACAGAAGCATTGAATTACACCAATGAGGGTGGTGTGGAAGGCACCATCCGTTTCCTGAAGAATATTTGTGGCATGTGGCTACTCGAGCGTTGCCGTCTGCAATGGGGCGAGACTTCTTATCCCGAGCTGATAGCTGAAGCGAATGCTTGTGAAGCTTTCCGTAGCTTGATTTATCCAGATGATGCTTCGTTTGCCAATCCGTCGGATATGGAGCAGGCTATCAAAGACTATTGCAAGTCTACCGGCCAGCCAGTACCTGAAACCCGTGGTCAGATTGTACGTTGTATTTTCGAGAGCCTTTCATTGCGTTATCGTCAGGTTCTCGATGATTTGCGTGCCTTGTTTTCCCGCCCGATAGATACATTGCATGTGATAGGTGGAGGAAGCCGCAACGATTTGTTGAACCAATGGACGGCCAATGCCGTGGGTATCCCCGTAGTAGCAGGCCCGTCAGAGGCTACCGCCATCGGAAACATCATGTTGCAGGCCATTTCGGCAGGCAAGGCTCAAGACGTTCCTTCCATGCGTAAGCTGGTAGCGGCATCCATTCCTTTGAAGACTTTCCAGCCTCAAGACGATGCCGTGTGGAGTGAAGCTTATGCTCAATTCAAACGTATTGTACGATAATTATAACCATAATAAAATAAGATAAAACCATGAAAGAAGAACTGAATGTAAAGGCTTATGAAGTGGCCAAAGAACGTTATGCGGCCATCGGTATGGATACAGACAAGGCGATGGATGCCTTGCAGAAGGTACAACTCTCCCTGCATTGCTGGCAGGCTGATGATGTGACTGGCTTTGAGTCGGCTGGCGAATTGACAGGTGGCATTCAGGCTACCGGTAACTATCCCGGCAAAGCGCGCAATATTGAAGAACTTCGTCAGGATGTGCTGAAGGCTGCCAGCTATATTCCTGGTAACCATCGTTTGAATTTGCATGAAATCTATGGCGATTTTGGCGGCCAGTTTGTAGATCGTGATCAGGTAGAACCCAAGCATTTTGAAAGCTGGATGCAATGGGCAGCCGAGCATAATATGAAGCTCGACTTCAACTCTACTTCCTTCTCACATCCGAAAAGTGGTAGCTTGTCTCTCTCCAATCCTGACAAGTCTATTCGTGACTTCTGGATTGAGCACACCAAGCGTTGTCGTGCCATTGCCGAAGAAATGGGTAAGCGCCAGGGCGATCCTTGTATCATGAACCTGTGGATACACGATGGTAGCAAAGACATCACCGTCAATCGCATGAAGTATCGTGAAATCCTGAAGAACTCGTTGGATGAAATTTTTGCCACTGAGTACAAGAATATGAAGGATTGTGTAGAATCTAAAGTATTTGGTATTGGCTTGGAAAGCTATACTGTGGGTTCAAGCGATTTTTATACTGCTTATGGTGCAAGCCACAACAAGATTGTGACATTGGATACCGGCCACTTCCATCCAACTGAAAGCGTAGCTGACAAGTTGTCTTCTTTGCTTCTATTTATCCCTGAAGTGATGCTTCATGTCAGCCGTCCTGTACGTTGGGATAGCGACCACGTAACCATCATGAATGATGATACACTAGATTTGTGCAAGGAAATCGTACGTTGCGATGCGTTGGATCGTGTACACATCGGTTTGGATTACTTTGATGCAAGCATCAATCGCATCGGTGCTTATGTCATTGGTAGCCGTGCTACACAGAAATGTATGCTCCAAGCCCTGTTGGAACCGCTGGATACATTGCGTAAGTATGAAGCTAACGACCAGGGATTTGAACGTCTGGCTCTGTTGGAAGAGGCCAAGTCGTTGCCTTGGAATGCCGTTTGGGATATGTTCTGCTTGAAGAACAATGTGCCTGTGGGCGAGGAGTTCATTGCAGAAGTTGAGAAATATGAAGCGGAGGTTACTTCCAAACGTAATTAATATACATCGTAGGACGGGACAAGTGTCGGAAGGCGCTTGTCCCTTTCTGCTGTATGCAAAGAATAAATAGCATGAATACACTGATAGGATTGTTGATTATAGCGATTGGCAGCTTCGGACAGAGCAGTTCGTATGTGCCCATCAATAAAGTGAAGGAGTGGTCTTGGGAGAGCTTTTGGCTGGTTCAGGGCGTTTTTGCCTGGTTGGTTTTCCCTTTGTTGGGGGCTTTCCTGGGCATACCTGACGGAGGAAACTTGCTTGATCTGTGGAGCTCGGGTGGTGCACTTCCTGCCATTGTTTATGGAATACTTTGGGGCGTAGGCGGATTGACGTTTGGGTTGAGCATGCGATATTTGGGGGTTGCTTTGGGGCAAAGCATTTCTTTGGGTACTTGTGCGGCTTTTGGTACATTGTTCCCTGCTTTGTTTGCAGGTAAAGACCTTCTGCATGGTGATGGCCTGATGTTGCTTATTGGAGTGTGCATCACGTTGGCGGGTATTGCCACGATCGGCTATGCAGGTAGTCTTCGTTCGAAAAACATGACGGAAGAAGAGAAGAAGGCTGCGGTTAAGGACTTTGCGTTGACCAAAGGTCTGCTGGTAGCCTTGCTGGCTGGTGTGATGAGCGCTTGTTTTGCCTTGGGCCTCGATGCTGGTACACCTATCAAAGAAGCGGCTTTGGCTGGTGGGGTAGAGCCTTTGTATGCTGGCTTGCCCGTCATTTTTCTGGTGACTTTGGGAGGCTTCTGCACCAATGCTGCTTATTGTATTCAACAAAATGTAAAGAACAAGACTGGCAAGGACTATTTTTCAGTGAAAAGTAGTATCTTTGTAAACAACCTGTTGTTCTGCGCCTTGGCAGGCGTTTTGTGGTATTCGCAATTCTTCGGCCTGGAGATGGGAAAAAGTTTTTTGACCGAAAGTCCTGTCCTGCTCGCTTTCTCGTGGAGTATCCTGATGTCGTTGAACGTCACGTTCAGTAACGTATGGGGTATCTTGTTGAAAGAATGGAAAGGATGTGGGGCACGTACCATCTCGGTGCTCGTCATAGGCTTGGTTGTATTGGTCGCTTCTATCGTAGTAGTGGCCATGGCGCAGTCTTGAATTATTGTAAATTTGTAGTTTAGAAAGAGTATTTATGGAATCAATTTTGAACAATCGTCCGGCTCTGGCAGCCGAAGTAGAAAAGGTAGCCGAAGTGGCTGGCTATTTGTGGCAAAAAGGTTGGGCCGAACGCAATGGCGGTAACATTACAGTAAATGTGACCGAATATGTGGACGACGCCATCAAGGCGATGCCTGCCATTAGCGAAGTGAAACCGATAGGAGCCGTGCTCCCTCACCTGAAAGGATGCTATTTCTATTGCAAGGGCACCCAGAAGCGTATGCGCGACTTGGCACGCCGTCCGATGGAGAATGGCTCCATCATCCGCATTCTCGATGATTGCGCCAGCTATGTGATCATTGCAGACAGCCCTGTGATGCCCACTTCCGAGCTTCCTTCTCACTTGAGTGTACACAATTATTTGATTTCAAAAGGCCTTCCCTATAAGGCATCTGTTCATACACATCCTATCGAGTTGGTGGCCATGTCGCACAACAAGAAATTCTTGGAAAAAGACGTTGCCAGCAATTTGTTGTGGAGCATGATCCCTGAGACAAAAGCTTTCTGTCCGCGTGGTTTGGGTATCATTCCTTATAAATTGCCCAGCTCAGTAGAATTGGCCGAAGCCACTATTCGCGAACTCGACGACTATGACGTCGTTATGTGGGAAAAGCATGGCGTGTTTGCGGTCGATGTCGATGTCATGGCTGCTTTCGACCAGATCGATGTACTGAACAAGTCCGCCCTGATTTATATCGCCGCTAAGAACATGGGCTTCGAGCCCGACGGCATGAGCCAGGAGCAGATGAAGGAGATGTCTGTAGCGTTTAACTTACCTAAATAAAGCAAGTATTATGTATAGAATGATATTGAACGAGACATCCTATTTCGGTGCAGGATGTCGTGAGAACATTGCCGTTGAGGCTGCCCGCAGAGGTTTCAAGAAAGCATTTTTTGTAACCGACAAAGACCTGATTCGTTTCCATGTAGCCGACAAGGTAATCGAAGTTTTCGAAAAGAATAATATCCCTTACGAACTGTTCAGCGACGTAAAGGCCAATCCGACCATTGCCAACGTACAACATGGTGTAGAGGCCTTCAAGGCATCGGGTGCCGATTTCATCGTGGCTTTGGGAGGCGGTTCTTCCATTGACACGGCTAAGGGTATCGGTATCGTAGTGAACAATCCCGATTTTGCCGATGTGAAGTCCTTGGAAGGCGTGGCCAACACCCGTCAGAAGGCAGTGCCTACCTTTGCCTTGCCTACCACTGCTGGTACGGCGGCCGAGGTGACCATCAACTACGTTATCATCGACGAGGATGCCAAAAAGAAGATGGTTTGTGTCGATCCGAACGACATTCCCTCGGTAGCCATCGTTGACCCCGAACTGATGTATTCCATGCCGAAAGGGCTGACCGCCGCTACGGGTATGGACGCTTTGACTCATGCCATTGAGAGCTTTATCACGCCTGGTGCTTGGGTAATGTCAGATATGTTCGAACTGAAAGCTATCGAAATGATTGCTGCCAACTTGAAGGCAGCCGTAGACAATGGTAACGATACTGTTGCGCGCGAGGCTATGTCGCAAGCTCAATACATCGCTGGTATGGGCTTCAGCAACGTAGGCTTGGGCATCGTACACTCGATGGCTCATCCGTTGGGTGCCCACTATGATACGCCGCATGGCGTGGCCAATGCCCTCCTGCTTCCCTATGTCATGGAGTATAATGCCAATTCTCCAGCTGCTCCCAAGTATCTTCAGATAGCCAAGGCTATGGGTGTCAATACGGAAGGCATGAGCGAGGCTGAAGGTGTGCGTGCGGCCGTTGATGCTGTTCGTCAGTTGTCATTGAGTATCGGTATTCCTCAGAAGCTGCACGAGATTGGTGTTCGCGAGGAAGACCTGCATCAGTTGGCTATCGACGCTTTCAACGATGTTTGTACGGGTGGTAATCCTCGTCCTACTTCCATTGAAGATATTGAAGCTCTTTATCGTCAGGCTTATTGATAATTTGCATGTTGTGTTGCCTCCATTTTAGGGTTATGGAGCGATGCGAAGGCTGTACTTCCTTTTCGGGCAATTTTGTATGGATAGGGAGTGCGGCCTTTCCTTTTTAGGAAAAGGGTGCTTTCCTGTCCGTATCTCTATGTTTTAGGAGTGCTAAAAGTATCATTTGTTATTTAGATTTGTATTGGATACCATGAAAAAGTTTTTTTATTCGATTCTGATATGCACCTTGGCGGCTTGCGGTGTTGAAAGGCAGGAGCCTATTGATCGCGAGGCGTTGGTGGCGCGAAACAATCCGCAGGTTTCTGCGTTCGATTCATTGGCTTCATTGTCTGTGGGCAATGGGGAGTTTGCCTTTACGGTAGACGTGACGGGTTTGCAGACTTTCCCTGAACGCTATTCCAAAGGTGTGCCTTTAGGAACACAGAGCCAGTGGGGGTGGCATAGTTTCCCAAATCCTCAAAACTTTCAGCCGGAAGATGCGTTGAAAGAGTTTGATTTCGGCCGTGGGCACAAGGAACTTTATGCTTGCCAGTTCAAAGAGGCAGGGCGTCAGCAAGATGCTTCCAACTGGTTGCGGATGAATCCACATCGTCTGCATTTGGGTGTCGTTGGTTTGGAATTGGGAGATAGTGTGGAGGTAGAAGACTTGACTGATGTGCGTCAAAGCCTTGATATGTGGAAGGGAGCGGTAAGTAGCAATTTTACACTGAATGGTGTTGACTATGAGGTGCAGACGGTGTGCCATCCCACTTTAGATATGATTTCGGCAAAGGTTGTGGATGAGGCCCGTTCGGGCATTAATCTTCGTTTTCCTTATCCTACCGGCCAACATTCAGACGATGCTTGCGATTGGAAGGCTAATGATAAGCATGCAACGGAAGTGGTGCGTCAGGATGCTCAATGTGCGATCTTGAAGCGTACATTGGACGAAACATCTTACTACGTGACTCTCTCTTGGGAAGGAAAAGCCCATCTGTTGGAGAAAGAAAGGAACTATTACATTCTGGAACCTGAAGCGGATACATTGGCTTTCTCTTGTCGTTTTACCTCCGAACTTCTTAAGGAAACGTCCGATGCGTCTGTAGTTGAAACGCTACCGACTTTTGAAGAAACTTCCATCGAGAGTGCTGCCCATTGGAAAGAGTTTTGGACAAATGGTGCTGCCGTTGATTTTTCTCATTGCACCGATCCTAGAGCTAAGGAGTTGGAGCGTCGCGTGGTATTGTCTCAATACCTTCTGGCCATTCAATCTGCTGGTAGTTTTCCGCCACAGGAAACAGGTTTGACATATAATTCCTGGTTTGGAAAATTTCATCTGGAGATGATTTGGTGGCATCAGTCTTGGCTTGCTTTGTGGGGGCATGAGAATTTGTTGGAGCGTACGTTGGGGTGGTATGAGACGGTTGAACCCGTTGCTCGTGAGATAGCTCGTCGTCAAGGTTTTGAAGGCGTACGTTGGATGAAAATGACAGATCCCAGCGGAATGGAAGCTCCTTCGAATGTGGGTTCTTTCCTGATATGGCAACAGCCTCATTTCATTTATTTGGCCGAATTGGTTTATCGTGCCCATCCTTCAGAAGAAATTATCCGTCGTTATAATCGATTAGTGCAGGAGACGGCAGCTTTCATGTATTCCTTTGCTACGTATGACGAAATGGGGGCACGTTTCCTCTTGAAAGGATGCATTCCTGCTCAGGAAACTCTTCGTGCTGCTACCACTATCAATCCTCCTTTCGAACTTTCCTATTGGCACTATGCCATGCAAGTGGCTCAGAAGTGGCGCGAACGGGCAGGCATGGAGCGCAACCTGGCATGGGATGAACTGATAGACAAACTCTCCCCTCTGGCTTATAATGAGGAAGGATTGTATCTGGCTTCAGAAGATGCTACGGATACATATAAGGATATACGCTTCACGAGCGATCATATGGCTGTATTGGGAGCCGTAGGAATCCTGCCGATGAATTCTTTGATTCGAGAAGATTATATGAAAAATACGCTCCATTGGGTGTGGGACAATTGGAATTGGGGAAAGACTTGGGGATGGGACTATCCGATGACCGCCATGAATGCCGCCCGTATGGGTGAACCTGAGAAGGCCGTAGGTGCCTTGTTGATGGAGAAACGCACCAATACATACTTACTGAACGGGCATAATTATCAGGATGGGCGTTTGCGTTGTTATCTGCCTGGTAATGGTGGCCTTTTGACGGCTATAGCCATGATGTGTGCTGGATGGGATGGATGTGAGGTGGATAATCCTGGTTTTCCGAAAGATGGTACATGGGATGTGCGTTGGGAAGGACTGAAGTCCATGCCTTGATGGGGATGATGTAAAAAATACGGCGGATGAAAAATCATCTGCCGTAT
>UMDC01026197.1_pt1 | contig 27954 bp, 20 predicted proteins | sample 1964391 | NCBI WGS metagenome assembly UMDC01 (sample SAMEA4835984, study PRJEB28245) | human gut metagenome | biome: gut microbiome; material: fecal sample | place: Denmark | collected 2008 | reverse complement strand
GGAGGACACTCCAAAGGAGGAAATCTGGCTGTATACGCCGGGATTCATGCAGAGGAAAACGTGCGTGGACAGATTGAACGAATATATTCCCATGATGGTCCGGGCATGAATGAACAGATCATTGCTTACAGTTACTATCAGGAGATGGCAGGACGCATCCGGAAGACGATTCCCGGATTTTCTGTGATCGGTACGCTCCTTGGTCAGCAGGAGATAAGCAAAGTGATCAAAAGTGACGGTGTGGGGATTTTACAGCACAATCCATTTAACTGGGTTGTAGAAAAGGGGGAATTTGTGCCGCTGCCCGGACTGAATAAAACGGCAGAACTGCTTGATCAGAAGATTGATAACTGGGTCAGCGGTATGACAACTGAAGAGAGGGAAGAGTTTGTGAACAAACTGTTTTCGGTTATCTCAGAGGCTGAAAACTTAAACGGAATTGGTGAAAACTGGCGGGATGAATTTGGAAGAATTGCAAAAAAATTATTGATTCCATAGGAAGGATGAGGATGTATGTCAGAGGCAGTAAGGCAGATGTTGGATAAAAATCTGGAAGTGGTGTTGGAATTTTTGATGCCCGTAAGACTGATCAGTGTGGCCATTGTAATTGTTGTGGCCTTTGTATTGTGGAAGATCATCCGCAAATATATAAAAAAGAGCCTGGATAAAACCGAAGAAGACGAAGGAAAAAAACAGACCATTATCCGGCTGACGGCAGCAGCCATCCGGGATGTGATCATTTTATTTGTCATTGTCATTGTACTGCAGATCTACGGAGTCAATGTGACTTCCATGGTAGCAGGTCTTGGAGTGATTGGTATTGTGGTAGGTCTGGCACTGCAGGATATTATGAAAGATTTTATTATGGGATTTAATATTTTGTGGTCCAATTTTTATTCCATCGGAGATGTGATCCAGTACCAGGATGTAGTGGGTACGGTGGTTCATTTTGACATCAAGATCACGAAAATAGAAGATCTTAATACTGGAAATCTGGTGACGGTTTCTAACCGGAATATTACACAGATCCAGAAAATATCCGACTGGCAGGATATTTTTGTATCTTTTGCATATGGTGTGCCATTAACAGTCATGGAAGAAACCATGGATACTTTGATTGAAAGGATAGGCAAAATCCCGGAGGTCAAAGAATGTTCCAAACAGGGAACGGATGAACTGGCAGATTCATCGATCAATATGAGACTGCGTCTGTTTTCTGATCCGGGTATTAAGGGCGTGGTGCGCCGCAAGGCAGTAAGAGAAATCCAGATACTTTTTGAAGAAAAAGGACTGGAGATACCATTTAAACAGATGGATGTACATGTAGTATCATAAAGAACGAGAGCGAGGGAGTTTATTTGGAAGAATTAAAAGGCGGCAAAAAGAATATCTGTATTGGTCTGCTGGCGCATGTAGATGCAGGAAAAACAACTTTGTCAGAGGAAATGCTTCACAGGACCGGTGTGCTTGAGCAGGCCGGACGGGTAGACAAGGGAAATGCGTTTCTGGATACTTATGAACTGGAAAAAAGCAGGGGAATCACGATCTTTTCCAAGCAGGCAGTGTTTGAATGGAATGAAATACAATTTACTATGCTGGATACTCCGGGACATGTGGATTTTTCCGCAGAAATGGAGCGGACATTGCAGGTGCTGGACTATGGGATTCTGGTGATCAGTGCCATGGACGGTGTGCAGGGGCATACTATGACTTTGTGGCAGCTGTTGAAAAAACATGAGATCCCCTGTTTCATTTTTGTAAATAAGATGGATCAGCCGGGGGCAAAAAAACAGGAAATCCTGGGAAAACTTAGGACAGAATTGTCTGAGGGAATTGTGGATTTTGACACGGAAGACGATGCGGACCGGTATGAAAGCATTGCCCTGTGCGACGAAGAGGCTCTGGAGCAGTTTTTGGAACAAGAGAAGGTGGATGTTTGGACGGTACAGAAACTTCTGTGTAAACGCAAAATTTTCCCGTGCTTTTTCGGATCGGCACTGCAGGGGTATGGTGTGGAGAAACTACTGGATATCATGGCAGAACTGGTGGAAGAAAAGCCTTATGGAAAAGAGTTTGGGGCGAGAGTTTTCAAGATTACGAGAGATGCAAAAGGAAACCGCCTGACCCATGTAAAAATAACAGGGGGCTCATTAAAGGCCAGAGAAGAAATCTCCGACAGGGCAAAAACATGGAGCCAGAAAGTAAATGAGATCCGTATATATTCCGGTGAAAAGTACAAAGCGGTACAAAAGGCGGAAGCAGGAATGATATGTGCCCTGACCGGCCTGACAGAGACGCGGGCAGGGGAAGGACTGGGAAAAGAAATAGATGGGGAACTGCCGCTGCTGGAACCGGTACTTACCTATCGTATCGCACTGCCGGAGAAAGTGGCACCGGCTGTTATGCTTCCCAAACTCCGTATGTTGGAAGAAGAGGAACCACAGTTACATATTGTGTGGGATGAAAAAAATCAGGAGATCCAGGTCCAGGTAATGGGGGATGTCCAGATCGAAATATTGCAGCATGAGATCAAACAGCGTTTTGGGATCGATACGGCATTCGATGCCGGCGCTATTGTCTACAAAGAGACGATAAAGACTACGGTCCATGGGGCAGGGCATTTTGAACCGCTGCGCCACTATGCAGAAGTACATCTTCTTATGGAACCGGGGGAAGCCGGCAGCGGCATTACGGTAGAGAGCCGGTGCAGTGAAGATATGCTGGACAAAAACTGGCAGCGGCTGATCTTTACCCACATTTTGGAAAAAGAGCACAAGGGAGTGCTTACCGGCAGTACGCTCACCGATGTGAAAATAACACTGATGGGCGGACGAGCCCACTTAAAACATACAGAAGGCGGAGACTTCCGTCAGGCCACCTATCGTGCTGTGCGGCAGGGGCTGATGCAGGCAGAATCCGTACTTTTGGAGCCTTATTATCACTATCAGTTAGAGGTGCCGGATGAAATGATGGGGCGGGCGATGACGGATCTGGAACAGATGCAGGCATCTTTTGAACTGGATCAAAGCAGATCCGGAACCACGAAAATAGAGGGAGACGCTCCGGTAGCGCGGATGAGAAATTATGCCAGGGAGGTAACTGCCTATACGAGAGGACAGGGGAAATTTTCCTGCGTGCCGGCAGGCTACCATCCATGTAAAGAGCCGGATCAGATCATAGAAAAAATAGGATATGATCCGGAAAGAGATGTGGAAAATCCATCCTCGTCTGTTTTCTGCGCTCACGGATCCGGGTATTATGTACCCTGGGATCAGGTTATGGAGCATGCCCATGTAACGGTGGAAACCGGAGAAAAGAAGAAGGAAGAAGAGGTCCTGCCACAAGAGGCTGCACAGAGGGAAGAAATCTGGCTGGGAGTGGATGAGATTGACGCCATCCTTGCCCAGGCCTCTTCGTCAAACCGGAAAAGCAGTCCCATTTCCCACAAGGGCATATCGGCCAAGAGGACCCGTTCTGTCAGACAAAAGCCGGAAGGACTGCAAAAACCGGCGAGACCTGTTCAGAAAAAGGAAAAATTTATGTTGGTTGACGGATACAATATTTTGTTTGCATGGGAAGAACTGGCACAGCTGGCTGCCCGTAATATAGATTCTGCCAGAGGAAAACTTATGGATATCCTTTGCAATTATCAAGGATATCTGGGAATCCATCTGATCCTTGTTTTTGATGCCTACCGGGTGCAGAATCATGCCACGGAGTCCATTCAGTATCACAATATTACTGTGGTTTATACCAAAGAGGCAGAAACGGCAGATCAGTATATCGAAAAGTTTTCTCATGAAAATGGAAAAAAATATGATATTGTAGTGGCAACTTCAGACGGACTGGAGCAGATCATTATCCGGGGAGCAGGCTGCAGGCTTATGTCTGCCAGGGAACTGAAGCAGGATGTGGCAAGGGTAGAGAAAGAACTGGCAGAGTTTAAGGCAGAAGAATAAAGACATTGATAATGTGGAAACATTTGTTATAATGATAGAAGCAGAAAAAATCATAAAGACAGGAGGTTTTTATTATGGCAGTTGTAAATATTACCAATCAGAATTACCAGGAAGAAGTATTGAAAGCAGATAAAACGGTCCTTATGGATTTTTGGGCCAGTTGGTGTGGCCCATGCCAGATGCTTTCACCGGTTGTGGATGCTCTGGCAGAGGAGAGAGAAGATATAAAAGTAGTGAAGGTAAATACAGATGAGGTGCCTCTTTTGGCACAGGAATTCAGAGTGATGTCTATCCCTACCCTGGTGGTAATGAAAAACGGGGAAGAGACCAACCGTTCTATCGGTGTGATCAGTAAAGAAGAGATAGAACAGCTTTTGTAAGGGGGGATCCTATGATCGATATTCTTGTTGTAGGCGGCGGAACAGCCGGATTAACAGCCGGGCTGTATGGTGTCCGGGCTGGGAAAACGGTAAAAGTACTGGAACAGAAAAACTATGGTGGACAGATCATTAACTCCAAAGAAATTGTAAATTATCCGGGGATTTCAAAAATCTCAGGATATGAATTTGCTACCTCTTTGTACCGGCAGGCAACGGATGCCGGTGTGGATTTTGCCTTGGGGAAAGTGAAAAGTATAAGAGATCTTGGCAAGGTGAAAGAAGTGGTGGCAGAGATACAGGGGGAAGAAAAGGTTTATGAAGCAAAGGCTGTGATTCTGGCGGCTGGCGCAAAAAACAGGGAACTGGGACTGCCGGATGAGAAAAAACTTACCGGTGCCGGCGTTTCCTATTGTGCTACCTGTGACGGAATGTTTTTCAGAGATCGGAATGTAGCAGTAGCAGGCGGGGGTAATACCGCTTTGGAGGATGCTTTGTTTCTCAGTAACTACTGCAAAGAGGTGGCCCTGATCCACCGCAGGGACACGTTCCGGGGTGAACAAAAGATGGTAGAAGAACTGCAAAAGAAAGACAATGTGACTTTTTTTTGTAATAAAAAAGTGATAGGCTTGCAAAGTAAAGGAGTCCTTCAGGGAATCTGCCTGGAGGATACAAAAACCGGAGAGAAACAGGAACTGACTGTAGAGGGCCTTTTTGTGGCCATTGGACAGGAGCCGGAGAACGATCGGTTCATTCCTTTGGTGGACCTGGACCCGAAAGGATACATTTTGGCGGGGGAAGACTGTAAGACAAAGACTCCGGGGATTTTCGCCGCAGGCGATTGCAGAGCCAAAAAAGTCCGACAGCTGGCAACGGCTGCTTCCGATGGAGCAGTAGCGGCCCTGGCAGCATGCGACTATATTGGGATATAAATTTTAATAAGCAAAATTGGGAGGTTAAGAGAAAATGAAGAAATTTTGCAAAGCAGTATTATTGTTGTCCGCTGTGACACTGATGGGAACAGCAGCGTCTGTTCAGGCAGATGCCAAGACAAAAGTCAAAGTGTCGAAGGTGACAGTGAAAAGTAACTATGGAAGCCGTGTTCGTGTGGCAGTCGGCAAAAAAATTAAACTGAAAACTACCGTAAAGGTAAAGCCAAACAAGGCTGCCAACAAAAAAGTGACTTACAAGTCATCCAATAAAAAAATCGCTACGGTGTCAGCCAGCGGTTATGTGAAGGGTGTGAAAGCCGGAACCTGTAAGATTAAGGTAACATCCAAGAAAAACAAAAAGAAAAAAGCAACTATGAAAGTAACTGTTGTTAAAAAAGTAAGCTCCATCAAATTAGCAGCATCCACCAAAGAAATATATGCAGGAGAATCTGTTAAGGTTACACCAACGGTTCTGCCGGCAACAGGAAGTTATAAAGGGGTAACATGGAGTTCTTCTAATAAGAAAGTGGCTACTGTTACAAGCAAAGGTGTTGTAAAAGGAGTAGCAGGCGGTACGGTTACTATCACAGCCAAGTCAGTAGAAGGATCCGGAACCAAAGGTACGATCAAGATCAAGGTATTGTCCAAAGATACTGTTAATCTGACCAGCGTAGAAGTAGTAGCAAAAGACTGTGTACGTATTAGTCTGAATAAGATGAATAATCTCAACAAAACCAGTTTTGCCATTACCGGTAAGAAGTATTCCTTTGGTAAATATAACAAGAAATATACCATCCGCCGCATTCGCAATTACGATGGAAAGAACTATGATCTTTTCCTGGATCAAGATACTACTATTGCAGCGGACAGTTATGTGAAAGTGGATATTGCATCCTTGCCGGGAAACGGAACAAAGACAAAGGAAACACAGGCAGTTATGCTGAATACCACAGCTCCGACGGAAGAGTACTGGACAGGCGAGACAGGAGAAAAGGTGAAGAAAACCATCGACCTGAGTGAATACTGCTATGGAGATGCTGCTTATACCGTGACAGGAAGTGTGTCCGGCGTAACATGGAAACAGAGTGGCAACCAGTTAGAGTTTTCAGGAACTTATAACCAGGCAGGAACAGGTGCTTTGGTGATCCGGGCAGTAGATGAGACAGACCGGGTTATCAAACAGACTGTTCATGTGGCAGTGGGCGATAAGAATACGATCCAGGCGTTAGACCTGAACAAAAAAATGGTACAGGGTACAGCCTATGAAGATTTTATGACCTTTAAGATCTGTGGAGGAAGCGGAAAGTACAGCTATACAGCATCCAGCCTTCCGGAAGGATTGAATCTTCACAGTGACGGATCTTTTTCCGGTACACCGGTAAGAGAGGGAACCTATAAGATTACTCTGTATGCTGTGGATTCATCCAACGCAAATCTGAAAAAAGAAATACCGGTTACTTTAACAGTTGAATCAGCCAAGAAATTTGTAGGTGTTGTAAAAGATACAGACCACCATCCGTTAGCAGATATTGTGGTAACGGTAAAAGATAGAAAAGATGGTACTATCTATACAGCGGTTACGAATAGTTATGGTTACTATTCGGTTAATGTGCCGGCGGGAAGTTATGACATCATAGCACAAAATGGCAATGCATCGGATTCTGCTTATAACATTGTGATCACCACAGGAACCCGTCAGTTTGAATTTACATTTGACAAGATAACAGCGCAGTAAAGATACAGAAGAACGCAATAAATAGGAGAGTATGTGTATGCTGGAAAATTTCGTAAAAGAAAATTATGGTAAAAACCTTGGGCAGTTAAGTTTGGATGAGACTTATGCAGCGCTTTTAAAACTGGTTCAGGAAAAAGCGGGACAAAAAGAGATTCACGGAAAGAAAAAGTTATATTATATTTCAGCTGAATTTTTAATTGGAAAACTTTTGAGCAACAATCTGATCAATCTGGGGATTTACGACCAGATTGACCAGGAACTAAAAGCGGCAGGCAAAAGTCTGGCTCAGTTGGAGGAAAGGGAACCTGAACCTTCTCTGGGAAATGGCGGCCTGGGCAGACTGGCAGCATGCTTTCTGGATTCCATTGCCAGCTTGGGATTGTACGGAGATGGTGTTGGATTAAATTATCATCTGGGGCTTTTTAAACAGAAGTTTGAACATTGTGTTCAGAAGGAAGAGCCAAATCCATGGATTGAAAAGGATAACAGCTGGCTTATAAAGAGTGAAAGAAAGTTCCGGGTGGCTTTTGGAAACATGGATGTAACAGCCTCCATGTACGACATATTGGTAACAGGATACGGACAGGGCAGCAACAGGCTGCATCTGTTTGACCTGGATTCTGTGGATGAGTCTATAGTGGAAGAAGGAATCGATTTTGACAAAACAGATATAAAGAAAAACCTTACGTTGTTCTTGTATCCGGATGACAGTGACGAAGAAGGAAGACTTCTCCGCGTGTACCAGCAATACTTTATGGTAAGCTGTGGTGCCCAGCTGATTCTGGCAGAGGCGAAGGAGCGGGGAAGTAATCTGCATGATCTGCCAGAGTATGTGGCAGTCCAGATCAATGATACGCATCCGTCTATGGTGATTCCTGAACTGATCCGTTTATTGATGGAAGAAGGAATTGATTTTGAAGAGGCGGTGTCCATCGTAACAAAAACCTGTGCCTATACCAATCATACGATCCTGGCAGAAGCACTGGAAAAGTGGCCGATGGCGTTTATAGAAAAGGCAGCACCGGCAATCCTTCCTATCATTATAAAATTGGATGAGAAAGTGAAGAAAACTTACAAAAATCCGGAGGTGGCCATCATCGACAAGGATAACCGGATTCATATGGCACGAATGGATATGCATTATGGACATAGTGTCAATGGCGTTGCCTTTCTTCACACAGAAATATTGAAAAATAGTGAACTTCACGATTTCTACGAGATATATCCGGAGAAGTTTAATAATAAGACCAATGGTATTACATTCCGCAGATGGCTGCTTCACTGCAATCATCCGCTGGCAGATTTTCTCACAGAGATCATCGGAGATGGTTATAAAAAAGATGCAAAAGAACTGGAAAAACTGCTGGCATATAAAGAGGATGAGACAGTATTAAGAAAGTTGATCCGGATCAAGAAGGATAACAAAGAGAGACTGGCAGAGTATCTTAAGGAGACACAGGGACTTACTCTGGATACGGATTCTATTTTCGATATTCAGGTAAAAAGACTACATGAGTACAAACGGCAGCAGTTAAATGCGCTGTATGGTATTCATAAATATCTGGAGATCAAGAGCGGAAAAATTCCGAAAAGGCCTATTACACTGCTGTTTGGTGCCAAAGCGGCTCCGGCGTATGTTATTGCCAAGGATATTATCCATCTGATTCTGTGTCTGCAGAAGATCACGGAAGAGGATCCGGATGTATCTCCTTATCTGAAAGTAGTCATGGTGGAAAACTATAATGTAACCAATGCACAGATGCTGATTCCGGCCTGTGATATTTCAGAGCAGATTTCGCTGGCATCCAAAGAAGCCAGTGGAACCGGCAATATGAAATTTATGTTAAATGGTGCTGTGACGCTGGGAACAGAGGATGGTGCCAATGTGGAGATCCACCAGTTTGTAGGAGATGACAATATCTACATCTTTGGAGAAGACAGTGATACGGTAATTGCCAGATATGAAAGAGGCGATTACTGTTCTAAAGATTATTACAAAAAAGATCCGGATCTGAAACGGGCTGTTGATTTTATCACAGGCAAAGAGATGCTGAAATATGGAGACAAGGAAAAATTGACCCGTCTGTATAAGGAACTGCTGAACAAAGACTGGTTCATGACGTTCCCGGATTACAAAGAGTATGTAGAGACCAAGGAAAGAGCGTACAGTGATTATGAAGACAGTCTTTCCTGGGCAAAGAAGATGCTGGTAAATATCAGTAAAGCCGGTTTCTTTTCATCCGACCGGACCATCGCACAGTATGATCAGGATATCTGGCATTTATAAAAGATTACGAATAGAAAGAAATCCCCAGCCCTGCTGGTAATGGGGAAGATGAAGATCCGTGCTGGACTGTTTCAGCCGGATCTTTATTTTTTTTGGTGTGTCCTCCGGGTGGGCCTCTAAGCACAAGGCGATGGCACCGGCTACCATAGGGGCAGACATGGAAGTGCCGCTTCTTGCAATATAAGGCTTTGCACCATTGTGGCAGCTTGTGACACGGGCTCCCGGGGCAATGAGATCTGGCTTGCAGATACAGTTATGGGTAGGTCCTTCGCCGGAAAAATGCTGTCGGGCTGTCTGGGTATAAATAAAAGAATCTCTGGATCCCACGGTGATGATCCGTCTTGAATTTCCGGGAGCGCCTATAGTATAAGATCCCGGACCTTGATTTCCGGCAGCGGCTACTACTACCATGCCGGCATCCCAGAGAGATTCGATCTTTTTTACAAAAGGAGAATCTTCCGGATGGAGTTTTCCCAGACCGGAACACAGAGAAATATTTACAACCTGGATATGATAGCGGTACTGATTGGCCAAGAGCCAGTCCACGCTGCGGCATAAATGGGCGATACTGCCATTGCCGAGACGGTCCAATACTTTCAGGACTACCAGACTGCATCCGGGTGCCACACCCCGGAATCTGCCCTGAGACATAGAGCCGTCACCGGCAGCAATTCCGGCTACATGGGTGCCGTGTCCACAGTCATCATAAGGGGAGGGGCGGTTGTGGACAAAATCTTTCCAGCCGACGATCCGTCCATTGAAATCCGGGTGAGCACAGATTCCGGTGTCTAAAAAAGCAATACATCCGCCCTGTCCCGTAAGTCTTTTTCGATAAGCATAATCTGCCCCTATCTGCCAACGGCATCGATTCATAAATTTCGTCCCTCCATGCAGAACTTTATGGTATATATGTATGTAAAAAAAATTTTTTTGTTAATTATGAAATAAAGGTTGACCGTCGGTCATTTTTGTGTTACTATGCACTTGATAAAAAATGACCAGCGTTCATTTGTTAAAAAAATTTATCAAAATATAAAGTGAAGGAGGGCAAATATTGTGGTAATTAAGTTCGGCAAATGGGTTGCTAAACACAAGATTATTATTATTATTGCTGCAGTACTGTTGTTGATCCCGGCAACCATTGGTTATATATCTACCAGGATCAATTATGATGTTCTTAGTTATCTTCCAAAATCACTGGAAACCGTATCCGGTCAGGATACGATGGTGGATGAGTTCGGAATGGGAGCATTTTCCATGATCGTAGTGGAAGATATGGATAATAAGGATGTCGTTGCACTGAAAGAAAAGTTAAAGAAAGTAAATCATGTAGAGAAGATTCTCTGGTATGATGATGCATTGGATATCAGCGTACCAAAGGAAATGCTTCCGGACGATCTGCAGGAAGCACTGTTTAATGGAAATGCTACCATGATGATCGCACTGTTTGATAACACCACATCTTCGGATGATACGATGGAAGCGGTTTCGCAGATGAGAAAAATTGTGCAGAAGCAGGCTTATATCAGCGGTATGTCCGGTGTCGTAACAGATATTAAGAACCTGGCTCTTTCCGAGATGCCATTGTATGTAGCGGTAGCTGCGCTCTTAGCCTTGATCGTTTTGTTACTGGCTATGGACTCACTGGTAACACCTTTTATCTTCCTGGTAGGAATCGGAACCGCCATTATTTATAACCTGGGAACCAATGTTATCTTTGGTGAGATTTCTTATATCACACAGGCACTGACGGCGATCCTTCAGTTGGGAGTAACTATGGATTATTCCATCTTCCTGCTGGAGAGTTACGAAGCCAATAAGGTGCGGTATGAGGGAGATAAGCAAAGAGCTATGGCACATGCCATTTCCAATACATTTAAGTCTGTAACCAGCAGTTCCGTTACTACCATTGCGGGATTTGCGGCACTTTGTTTCATGACTTTTAAACTGGGTATGGATTTAGGATTAGTTATGGCAAAAGGAGTTATCTTCGGTGTGATCGTATGTATTACCTTCCTGCCGGCTATGATCCTTTGCTTCGATAAGGCAATAGACAAAACTACTCATAAGAACCTGATTCCAAATCTGGACAAAGCATCTGGAAAAATTGTAAAGTTCTGGCCGGTTGCCATTGTGGTCTTTTTAGTATTGATCGGACCGGCTTATTACGGAAACAAGAACTACGATATTTACTATAATATTGACAGTTCTCTTCCACAGGATCTGGATTCAGCCATTGCTAATAACAAACTTCAGGAGAAGTTTGATATGAATAACATGCATATTCTTCTTTTGAAAAACGGCATGAGCAATAAACAGAAGACAGAACTCAACAAGGCAGTAGAAAAAGTAGATGGTGTTAAGTGGGTTCTGGGAATGGACTCCTTTGTAGGAACTTCCGTTCCGGACAATATGATCCCTGCCAAGTATAAGGAGATGCTTAAGAGCGATAATTATGAAATTGAATTTGTCTGCTCTAATTATAAATCGGCAACGGATGAAGTAAATGCCCAGATTGATGCGATCAATAAACTGGTAAAGAAATATAGTAAGGATTCTATGATCATCGGTGAGGCACCATTGATGAAAGACTTACAGGATGTAACGGATGTGGATCTGGCAAGTGTAAACTATGTTTCGGTTATAGCGATTTTCATCATTATTATGTTAACCTTTAAGTCTATCTCGATTCCGATCATCCTTGTATCGGTCATTGAATTTGCTATATTCCTGAATATGTGTATTCCATTCTACACAGGAGAATCTCTTCCGTTTGTGGCAAGTATCGTCATAGGAAGTATTCAGTTAGGAGCAACGGTAGATTATGCCATCCTTATGACCAGCCGTTATCAGAAAGAGCGTCTGGAGCGTAAGAAGAGCAAGAAGGAAGCGATTTCCATCGCACATAAAACATCTATCAAATCCATTATCATAAGTGGTATGAGTTTGTTTGCTTCTACCTTCGGGGTAACCATATCATCCAACATTGATATGATCAAATCCATCTGTACTTTGTTGTCCAGAGGTGCTATCATAAGTACAATCGTTGTTATTTTCATCCTGCCGGCTATGTTGACGGTATTTGATAAGATTATTTGTAAGACAACAATCGGAATGAATAAAATTGATTATTAAGGAGGTTCGATTATGAAGAAGAATTTGAAAAATATCGGCAGAGTGGCTCTTTCAGGAGCCTTGGTCCTCAGCATGGTATTGTGCAATGGTTCTGTGGTAAGCGCAGAAAAAGTTTCCAAACAGGAATCCGTATTTGTCAATGCAGGAGCAGACGGAAGCATAACAGGCATAACGGTTTCCGACTGGCTGAAAAATTCCGGCAGCGTATCCGGAGCCTTAAAGGACAGTTCATCCCTTACAGATATCAGCAATGTAAAGGGAAATGAGACATTTTCACAAAACGGAACAGATATGAGCTGGAATACATCCGGGCAGGATATTTATTATCAGGGAAAAACAGATAAGAAGCTTCCGGTCAGCATGAAGATCACATACAAACTGGATGGTAAAGAAATTGCTGCCAAGGATCTGCCTGGTAAGAGTGGCAAGGTTGAGATCCATGTACAATATACAAACAATTCTAAGCAGACCAAGACCATTCAGGGCAAAAAAGAGACTATCTATACACCATTTGTTATGGTAACAGCCATGATCCTGAGCAATGACAATTTCTCCAATGTAGAGATTGACAATGGACGTGTGATCAATGAAGGTTCCAACAATATCGTCGTTGGTATCGGTATGCCGGGACTGGCTGACAGTCTGGATCTCGATAAAGATTTTTCAGATAAGATTACCAGTGATTTTACCATTAAGGCAGATGCCAAAGATTTTACCATGGAAAACACTTACACATATGGAAGTGCCAGCCTCTTGAATGATATTGATCTGGATGATGTGGATGATCTGGACGATTTGGAAGATAAATTGGATGATCTGACAGATGCGGCAGAAAAACTGGTAGACGGATCTGATTCTCTGGCAGAGAATATGCAGACTTATTCAGATAAAATGGGAGATCTTCGTTCTTCTATCAAGACCTATCAGAAAAAAGGTGTGAATAAACTGACCGGTGGAATCAACACACTGGCAAAGAACGGTCCTAAACTGGTAAAAGGTGTGAACACTTACGCAGATGGTGTTACACAGTTTGCTGACGGAACCGTACAGTACGTAAATGGTGCAGCTACTCTGGCCAACGGATCCATTCAGTTGTACAAAGCAGTAGCAACACTGCCTGCCAAGATCACACAGTTTGACAACGGTGTGAAAAAATATACAGGTGCTGTTGATAAAATGGGAACTAAAGAGAATATTGCCGCATTAAAAGGCGGAGCATCTTCCGTGGCTTCCGGTGTCGCCACTTTGAACACAAACTTAGATGAACTGGAAAAATCGTTTGCCAATAATGAAAAACTTCTGAAAGCTTTGGAGCCATTGGAGGCAACCAGTGCGGATGTAAAGACAGCCATTGAAACATTAAAGGTTGTGACACAGAAACAGAAAGAATCTATTCAGCAGTTAAAGGCAGCTACTGCAAAAGACAGCAAACTGCAGACTGGAGCCAACCAGGTATCTGCCGGTGTGGCAACGGTAATGGACGGACTGGGCGAATTGTCAAAGAGTTCCTCGTCTCTCACCAGTGCATCTTCTGAGTTGAACAAATCTATGCCAACTCTTGTAAGTAATGTAAAGAAGATGAAAGAGGGAGCAGAAAAGCTGAACAAAAACAACAGCAAGATCAAAAAGTCAGCCAAACAGTTAAAGAAAGCAAGCAAGACAATGAAAAAGACAGTTAAGACACTGAACAAAGGTATGAAGAGCTTGCAGAAGGGCGGTAAGAGCCTGAACAAAGCTACCGGTAAATTAGTAAATGGTGTGATCAAACTGGATAATGCCAGTGGCAAACTTGCCAAAGGTGCTGATAAACTGGCAGAAGGAACCAAGAAATTCAACGACAAAGGTATTAAGAAACTTTCAGACACATACAATGATGACATCAAGACAGCCATTGACCGTTTCAAAGAAGTTGTCAATGTAGGAAAAGAGTATAAGAGCTTTAGTGGAATCAATAGCAAGATGGACGGAGAAGTGAAGTTCATTATTGAAACTGAGGCGGTAAAGAATGAGTAAAAAACTGGAAGAAAAAAAGAAACAGAAGAGAGAAGCGCTGCTTATGGCAGCATTCTCCCTGTTTACTTCCAAGGGAATCAATGAAACATCCATTTCGGATATTGCCTCTAAGGCAAATATGGCCAAGGGAACATTTTATCTGTACTTTAAAGATAAATACGATATCCGGGATAAATTGATCACAGAACAGGCCAGGCAGTTATTTGACAATGCCACCATCGAGTTGATGGAAGAAGAACTCCCTACCTTGGAGAAAAAAGTATTGTTTATTGCCGACCGGGTAATAGACAAATTACAGGAAAATAAAATATTGATGCGTTTTATATCGAAAAACTTGAGTTGGGGCGTATTTCATGATATGCTTGTAACTGGTGGAGATGAAATGGAGGGGCTGAGTTTTTATGATGCCTACTATAAACTGCTGGAGGAATCCGGCAGAAAATTCAGAAATCCGGATCTGATGTTATTTATGATCGTGGAACTGATCAACTCTACCTGTCACAATGTAATATTGTATGAGGAGCCGGTTACGATGGATGAGTTGAAGCCGGAGCTGAATGCACTGATATGTGATATACTTCACAGACAGGAGATATAGGACGGAATGGGAAACATCGTTAAGAAGTTTTTAACAAATTTGATCCGGGTGTTGCCTCTTCGGAATGATATCATTCTGGAGAGCCACCCGGATTTTTCTGATAATACAGGTGCTTTTTACGAGTGCTTGCTGAAGCAGGGGACCAATGACAGGATGAAGATCCACTGGGCCATCCATGGAAGAGAGCCGGTAACAAAAGAACTTCCCCAGTCAGTGGATACTTTCCGCCTGGATCCAAAAGGGTTCAGAGAAAATTGGAAGCGTCTGAAGGTGCTGTATACTTCCAGATATATTGTGGACTGCAACAGTTTTATAAAGAAAAGAAGAAAAGGGCAGATCCGGGTGCATACAAGTCATGGTATGCCTTTCAAACTATTACTGAGTTACAGCAATTATGAAGTCATGGGGGAAATGGACCGCTACCTGGTGACATCGGGAAAAGAAATCTGGAGAGAGATACATACAAAGATTATAGGGCTTCCGGAGGAGAAATTACTGCCTCTTGGTTTCCCTCGTAATGATGTGCTGGTAAGAGGATGTGAAAAAACAAAAAAGTGGGGAAACTATATTGTGTGGATGCCTACTTACCGCCAGCACCGGAACCGGTCTGCAGGAGAACTGAAAAGTAAATTTCCTTATGGCATGCCGGAAGTATATACAGCAGAGCAGTTGGAGACATTAAACGAGGCGCTGGAACATGCTCATAAAAAACTTTTGTTCCGTCCTCACCCGGCACAGAATCTTCAGCTGTTTGAAGAGCGGAAGATGCCTTTTATTGAAATCGCAGATGATGCCTGGCTGAGAGAGCATGATGTGACTTTGTATGAAATGGTATCCGGGGCAGAGGCTCTGGTGACAGATTACTCTACAATTTATTATGATTTTCTCCTGACAGGCCGTCCGGTGGGACTTACCATGGGAGATGCAGAGGAGTTTTTCGAAAAATTTTACTGTCCTTTTGAAAATCTGAGACAACAGATCAAGGGATTCTATATTGATTCATTTGAACAGTTATGTGCATTCGTCAGCGAGCCTGAGAATCACTGTAACAGGAAAGAACTGGAAGAGATAAAGCATCTCTGCCATGACTATACAGATGATGGATCAGCAGAGAGGCTGTATGAATTTATGCAAAAGGAATATGGCTTTGATGCTAAAAAGTAAGGGAATGGAGATGCGATAGACATGAAAGAATTGTTGAGATATATAAAGGGGTACAAAAAAGAAACAATCCTGGCACCCCTTTTTAAATTACTGGAGGCAAGTTTTGAACTGTTTGTGCCTTTGGTTATGGCATCGATCATTGATAATGGAATCATACAAAAAAATACAACGCTGGTATGGCATATGGGACTGGTGCTGATACTGTTGGCCATGATCGGACTGGCGGCAGCCCTGACAGCCCAGTACTTTGCAGCTAAAGCAGCAGTAGGCTTTTGTACGGATCTGAAGCACGACCTGTTTGCTCATATCCAGAGATTGTCTTTTGAAAAACTGGATCAGATGGGAACGGCCACTATGATCACCCGCATGACCAGTGATGTGAACCAGGTGCAGAATGGTGTGAACCTGGTTCTTCGACTGTTTTTACGCTCACCTTTTATTGTCTTTGGAGCCATGGCCATGGCTTTTACTATTGATGTAAAAGCGGCCCTTGTATTTGTTGTAGCGATCCCACTTCTTTGTATTATCGTCTTTGGTGTGATGCTTGTCAGTATTCCACTGTATAAAAAAGTGCAGAATGCATTGGATCTGGTTTTGGGAAGAACCAGAGATAACCTTACCGGCGCCAGAGTGCTGAGGGCTTTTAATAAGCAGGAAGAAGAAAGACAGGAATTTGATCAGGAAAATGAAGCCCTGAATCATATGCAGATGGTAGTGGGAAAAATATCGGCAGTCATGAATCCATTGACATTTGTTATTATCAACGGTGCCATTATTGCCCTGATCTGGATCGGTGGTGTCCGGGTTGACTGCGGCGCCATTACTCAGGGACAGGTAGTAGCACTGATCAATTACATGTCGCAGATCCTGGTAGAACTGGTAAAACTGGCAAACCTCATCATCAATGTAAACAAGTCGGTGGCCTGCGGAAACCGTATCTGGAATATATTTGAGATCGAGCAGGGACTTTCCACACAGGAAACAAACGATGCGCCGGATGAAACAGGAGAGTATGAAGTATCTTTTGATCATGTCGATCTTACTTATCCGGAGAGCATGGAACCGTCGCTGACAGACATTAATCTTCATGTGAAAAAAGGAGAAACAGTGGGAATTATAGGAGGAACCGGCTCGGGCAAGAGTTCACTGGTACACCTGATTCCCCGGTTTTACGATATAACGGGAGGTTCCTTAAAAGTAAAAGGAAAGCCGGTGACACAATACGATATAAATACACTTCGTTCTCTGGTGGCAGTGGTGCAGCAAAAATCGGTATTGTTTAAGGGAACCATCCGCTCCAATCTGCTGTGGGGAAAAGAAGATGCCACAGAGGAAGAACTGTGGGAAGCACTCCGGATTGCCCAGGCAGAGGAGGTGGTCCGGGGAAAAGACGGACAGTTGGATGAACTGGTGGAGCAGGACGGAAGAAACTTTTCCGGCGGACAAAAGCAGAGATTGTCTATTGCCAGAGCACTGGTAAGAAAGCCGGAAATTTTGATCATGGATGACAGTTCTTCCGCACTGGATTATGCTACCGATGCCAGACTCCGCCAGGCCATTTCCCAGATGGCATCGGAGGTAACGGTATTTATTGTGTCCCAGCGTGCGGCTTCGGTAAGAGGAGCGGACCAGATCCTTGTACTTGATGACGGAAAAGTTGTGGGAGCCGGCAAGCATGAACAGCTTTTACAGTCTTGTGAAATTTACCGAGAGATTTATGAATCCCAGTACGGAAAGGAGAAAGTAAAGTGAGTCAGAGAGAAATTTTGAGAAAAGTACTTCGTTACATCAAGCATTACTGGCTGTATCTTATTTTATCCATTGTGCTGGCACTGGGTACGGTAGCGGCTACTTTGTATATTCCGATCCTGACAGGAGATGCGGTGGATTATATTGTGGCAAAGGGACAGGTAGATTTTGATTCTATCCTTAGCATCTGTAAAGAAATCGCACTGTTGATCGGTGTGACCATGATCATGCAGTGGATCATGAATGTATGTAACAATAAAATTTCTTTTGGTGTGGTAAAGGAAATACGAGAAGATGCCTTTGACAAAATCGAAAAACTGCCCCTCCGCTATATTGACAGCCATTCTTATGGTGAAGTGGTAAGCCGGGTCATTGCGGATGCAGATCAGTTTTCTGATGGTCTGCTGATGGGATTTACACAGCTTTTTACCGGTGTGATCACGATCCTTGGAACACTGGGATTTATGCTCAGTGTTAGTGTTCCCATCACAGTAGTCGTTGTGCTGATCACGCCGTTGTCGTTATTTGTAGCAAGTTTCATCGCCAAAAGGACCTATCATATGTTCCAGATACAGTCTGAGACTCGTGGAGAGCAGACCGCACTGATCGAAGAAATGATCGGAAATCAGAAAACAGTGCAGGCGTATGGAAGAGAAAAAAAGGTATTAAAAGAGTTTGATGAGATCAACATCCGTCTTCAAAAGTGTTCTCTGAGAGGAATCTTTTTTTCCTCTATTACCAATCCGTCTACCCGGTTTATTAACAGCCTGGTGTATGCGGCGGTAGGAGTGTTTGGTTCGATTTACGCCATTCACGGAGGCATTACAGTAGGTAAACTTTCTTGTTTCTTAAGTTACGCAAACCAGTATACTAAACCATTTAATGAAATATCCGGGGTGGTAACAGAACTGCAAAATGCCATTGCCTGCGCGGGACGGCTTTTGGAATTGATCGAAGAGCCGGGAGAAGTGGAAGAAACTGTGGAAACACTGGATGAAGTGGACGGAAGTATATCTTTGCAGGATGTATGTTTTTCCTATGATCCAAAGAAAAAACTCATTGAGGACTTTACTCTGGATGTAAAACCGGGCCAGAGAATCGCCATCGTAGGACCGACAGGCTGCGGCAAGACCACACTGATCAACCTGTTGATGCGCTTTTATGATGTAGATAAAGGCAAGATTGTGATTTCTGGTAAGGAATACAAAAATGTGACCAGAGAGAGTCTTCGAAAAAATTATGGAATGGTATTGCAGGAAACATGGCTGAAGCGTGGAAGTGTAGCGGAAAATATCGCTATGGGACGGCCGGAGGCCACCAGAGAAGAGATCATACAGGCGGCAAAGGAAAGCCACGCCCACGCTTTTATCAAAAAATTGCCAAAAGGATATGATACAGTATTGGGAGAAGATGGCGGCAGCCTTTCAGCAGGGCAGAAGCAGCTTTTGTGCATTGCCAGAGTTATGTTATGCCTTCCACCGATGCTGATACTGGATGAGGCCACTTCCTCCATTGATACCCGTACAGAGATGAAGATCCAGGAAGCTTTTGAGACCATGATGAAGGGAAGAACCAGTTTTGTGGTAGCCCATCGTCTGTCAACAATCTTGAGGGCCGATAAAATACTGGTGATGAAAGACGGTATGGTCTTGGAGCAGGGAAATCATGAAGAACTGCTGGCAAAAGGTGGTTTTTACAAAGAATTGTACATGTCTCAATGGAAATAAGATTAAGAAATCAGGAGTGAGAAGATTGAAAAGAAAATGGATTTTGTGGATAGCGATGATTTTGTTTTGTGTGGCAGCAGGGGCAGGAAATGATACGAAAGCCCAGGCAGGCACCCTTTCTACCAGAGGAGTCTGGATCTCAGCCTTTGAATATGAGGATCTGGGCTTAGTGGGAACTATGAGTGAAAGCCAGTTCAGAGCCAATGCGGCCAGTGTATTTGCTAAAGTAAAGGCCAATGGATGTAATACGGTGTATTTTCATGTACGCTCTTTTGATGATGCCATCTATCCATCCAAAGTGGTAGGATGGAGTGAGCGTTTTACAAAAGGAAAGGGAGCACCGTCCTACGATCCGCTGAAAATATTGATTGACACAGCTCACCGCTATGGGTTAAAATTCCACGCGTGGATGAACCCGTATCGTGTGACTTTCAAGAAAGTGCTGGATCCGGCAGAAGATGCCACTACTGACCGGATCGTAAGCCAGGTAAAAGAGATCATAAATAAATACAAAGTGGATGGAATACATTTTGATGACTATTTTTACCCGAACAATGAGAAAAAATATAAGAAACTGTCAAAGGCAGAAAAGATGTCCGCTGTGAATAAAATGGTACGAAAGGTCCATAGTACCGTGAAAGCAAAAAGCAGCCGATTGTTATTTGGTATCAGTCCGGCGGGAAATCCTACTTACTGCCACCAGATCGGAGCAGATGTGGAGACATGGCTGTCCAATCCAGGCTATGTGGACTATATCATTCCACAGATATACTGGACTAACCAGTATTTGGAAAATGGCAAAAAGACTGCTTATTTTTCAAAGAAACTGGCTCAGTGGCGTCAGATGAACAAACGGGACATCCCGATGTACATTGGTCTGGCACTGGAGCGGGCCGGGGGAAAACTGGAACTGGATCCGGGCTGGCTTAGTTCTTCCCGCAATCTGGCAGATATGATCAAAGAGATCCGTAAAGGAAATACAGAGGGCTATGTGCTGTTCGATTATTCCTCTCTGTACCGGGATGTGACGCAGAAAGAGGTAAAAAATTATTTGGCGGAGATCACATCTTTCCGCCTGAGCAGGACGAAAAAGACATTAAAAACAGGAAAGAAATTTAAGCTTTCTGTTCGTAGGGTGTGGCCATCCCGCGTGCAGGGAAAGATACGGTTTAAATCTTCTAATAAAAAGATTGCCACAGTTAATAAAAAAGGTGTTGTAAAAGCCAGAAAGAAGGCGGGAAAAGTAAAGATCACCGTATATTATGGCAAGAAGAAAAAAGTATGTAAAGTTATAGTCAGAAAGGCAAAGAAGAAAAAATGATAGAATGGTTGGATGCCGGCACGATTGAATTGTTTCAACCGTTACATAATCCAGTGCTTACGGTTATTATGAAATTTTTTACCACTATAGGGGAAGGCGGGGCTGTCTGGATCCTGGCAGCCGTGTTGCTGCTGCTTTTTAAGAAAACAAGAAAAGCAGGGATCATCCTGGCAGGCGCCCTTATCTTGTGCCTGTTAAGCTGTAATATAGCATTGAAGAACTTAGTGGCCAGACCAAGACCCTGCTGGAGACGGGAGGATCTGGAAATGCTCATTGCAATTCCGAAGGATTTTTCCTTTCCGTCCGGACACACCACAGCTTCTTTTGCCGGGGCGGTCTGTATTTTTTCCTGGGACCGCAGATGGGGAATCGTGGCTTATGTGACAGCGGTACTGATTGCAGTATCCAGACTGTACTTTTTCGTACACTATGCTACAGATGTGCTGGCTGGAATGGTGCTTGGCACCTGTATGGCATGGATATCCATTAAAGTGGTAAATAAGATAATGAGCAACAGGACGATGAAAGGATAGAACAATGAATAAACGGAAAATTCTTGTGATAGGGGCAGCCATGATGTCGGTGGCGGCCATCGCAGTGGCAGGAATCTATGTAAAAAGGAAAGTAAGAGATCCCAAGGTGGAAGCAGTCAATCTTTTACAGCAGCTGCCGGACAAACTAACCGGTTCCCAGTATAATGAATCACTGGGGGTAAAGGATCTTCTGACAAATTGTCTGACAGGACAGAGCGAGGCTAATGTCAGACTCAGCCAGGTGTCTTCTTCTGCTCTTATCAAAGAATGGATTCCGGCAGCATATAAGGAGGGAGCGGTTGTCTCACAGGATCTGTCGCTGAGCACCAATGCACAGACCGATGTGATGAATAAAAAATGCCGGGGCACGGTGGTACTGCAAAGCGGAAAGAATCTGCTCAGCGGTGAAATGTATGCCGGGAAGGATGAAGTCTCCTATGCCCTGCCGGAGTGTATGCCGGACACTGTGTTCACAGAAGAATCAGACAGCCTGCGCATTCAGCGGATGAACTGGACTTATGCAGCGTCCTTTCTGACAGATCTGGGAACTTATGTGACAGAGAATGCATCCGGTGTAGAGGATGAACTTCATTTTGAAAAATCCAGCAACGCCAAGGGAGAAAAATACAAATTAACATTGGATCCAGACGGAGTGGAGACATTGTCAGATGACCTGATCCAGTTTTTAGAAGGACAAACGGAATTTATTTCTCTGGTAAACGCCAGTCACAAAGATCCTGCATACGATGTTGAAAGCAGGGTAAAGCAGTGGTTACAGTCGGGAATCCAGAAGAAAGAACCCCTCATTGTGAGATTGACAAGCAAAGAGGGTGAGTTAAAGTCCGTCCGTATTTCCTGGGGAGAAAAAGGAGCGGTACAGATAAAGTTTACTGACAAGAAGGAAAATAATACAAAATCCATCACGGTGACAGGAGCAGATGGAAAGGCGGCTGTCCGTTATGTGCAAAAAGAAAGCTGCAAAGATACTTATAAGCAGTCTGTCTCCCTATCTTTTCCATGGGGAGAAGAGCAGAAAAGTTTCTATCTGAAACAGACTTATGATCCGGTAGAACGAAGCATTGCGATATCCGGTAATTGGAACAAAGAATATAAATTTCAGGGAAGCGGTCTGGTGAAAGATATGTTGAAAGGAAGTTCACTGACCTATGCACTGGATGATTTTGACATTACCAGACAGGGGCAGGAAGTGTTAAACGGAGAATTACAATGCCGCCTGGCACTGCGCAGACAGGCTATCCTGTCCCTTTCCGGCCAGGAGACGGGCCTTGGCAGTGTGACGGAGGACACGGTGCGGTCACTGCGGTACACAGGACTTCACAAATTGATGGATATGGGAGTATTGAATCCGGCTTATTCTCAGATATGGGGGGTGTAGAGATGGTTACAAACTGCGAGTTTTGTGCATTTTATGTGTTGGACGAGGATGGATATGGAGAATGTGAAGTGAATCTGGATGAAGATGAAATGGCCCGATTCTTAAGTTCTTCCTATCAGACCTGTCCTTTTTACCAGTCCGATGATGAGTATAAGATCGTAAGGAAACAAAATTAAAGAGCGAAAGAGGCGTAAGTTAAAATGGTTACCAATCTGACAGAAGGAAAGGTAAATTCTGTGTTATGGAAGTTTACACTACCTATGTTTATCAGTGTTGTATTTCAGCAGTTTTATAATATGGCAGACAGTGCCATCGCCGGCAAATTTGCCGGGGAAGAGGCGCTGGCGGCAGTAGGCGCATCCTATCCGGTCACTATGATCTTTATGGCCATAGCAGTAGGCAGTAATGTAGGGTGTTCTGTCGTTATCTCCCGGTATTTTGGCGGTGGATGGATGCGAAAAATGAAGACAGCTGTCTCTACGACGATTCTTGCCTCTCTTGTGTTATCCATTTTTCTGACAGGGATTGGGCTGGTCGTTTCAGGGCCTCTGCTTCATGTTATGAATACGCCGGCCAATATTTTTGATCAGGGAAAACTGTACTTAAATATTTACATTGCCGGTCTTGTTTTTTTGTTTTTATACAATGTGGCTACCGGCGTGTTTACATCCTTAGGAGACTCTAAGACACCCCTGGTGTTTTTGATCGGATCATCCATTGGAAATATTTTACTGGATCTTTTATTTGTGATTTCTTTCCACTGGGGTGTGGCAGGAGTTGCCTGGGCTACCTTTATTGCACAGGGCATCGCCTGTATACTGGCACTTATTACTTTACGGAAAAGAGTGGCTGCTATTGACACCCAGGGCGGAAAGATTGCCCTGTTTTCCAAATCTATGCTGGGAAAGATTGCTTTCATTGCGATACCAAGTATTTTACAGCAGAGTTTTGTATCCGTAGGAAATCTTTTTATCCAGGGACTGGTCAATAGCTTCGGTTCCGGTGTACTGGCCGGATATTCGGCCGCCGTGAAGTTAAATAATTTTGCTATTACTTCATTTTCGACATTGGGAAACGGTGTATCCAATTTTACAGCCCAGAATCTGGGAGCAGGTAAGGAAGAGCGGGTGGAAAAGGGATTTCACTCCGGCATTTTGATGGCTGTCTGCATCGGTGTGTTCTTTGTACTGGGATATTTTGTCACAGGAAAATGGGCCATGTCGCTATTTTTACAGAATACATCCGGGGAAGCAATGAAAACAGGTGTTTTATATCTCAGAATCTTGTCACCGTTTTATTTTGCTAGTTCCATTAAACTGATTGCCGACGGACTGCTCAGAGGCGGTAGTGCCATCCGCAGTTTTATGGTATCTACCTTTTCAGATCTGATCCTGCGAGTGATCCTGGCCTTTGTGTTCTCAAGAATCTGGGGCAGTATAGGAATCTGGCTTGCCTGGCCGGTGGGATGGGTATTATCTACAGGATTGTCTTTTTATTATTACAAAAAAGGTGTTTGGAGAAACAAATAAAAAAAGAAGTTCATTGGTTTTCACCAATGGACTTCTTTTGGATTTATTAAGAATGATTATTTGATAATCGTACCGATTCGCTCTTTGATTCCCTGATAAGCTTCTTCCAGCTTAGTAATGATAGCGGTTCTGCCTTCTCCGGAAGATACGAAAGAAACGCAGGCATCTACTTTTGGAAGCGTAGTGATAGGATCAAAGTTTCCTTCATCCATTAATTTAATGGCATCAGAAACAGAGATTTTTTCCAGCTTTTCATCGGTGTCTTTGGTGGTCATATATTCTCTGGCAGTGAGGATCATCAAGTGGGATGCATCTACCATATCTGCCAATTTGGCTGCTGTGTAGTCTTTTTCAATAACGGCACTGGCACCTTTCAGTGCAGTACCCTGTTCCATAACCGGAATACCACCGCCACCGGCAGCGATAACTAACTGTCCGGCATCCAGCAAAGCGGTGATGGCATCAATTTCATAAATATCTACCGGCTGTGGAGAAGCGATGATACGGCGGTATCCGTCACCTTCTGCTACCACATAATTTCCTTTTTCTTCTTCTGCGTCCGCTTCTTCTTTGGACATGGTTCGTCCGATCACCTTGGTAGGATGATTGAATGCTTTGTCAAATGGATCTACACGAACCTGGGTGATCACAGTGGAAACCGGCTTGAAGATACCACGGTTCAACAGTTCGGTACGGATCGCATTCTGAAGGTCATATCCGATATAACCCTGGCTCATAGCACCACACAGAGACATAGGAGCCACGGTGTAGCGGCTATCCAGACGGGCAAATTCAGTCATGGCAGTCTGGATCATACCCACCTGAGGGCCGTTTGAATGAGTGATAACAACCTGATATTTCTGCTCAACCAGATCAGCGATAGCCTCAGCTGCTTTTTTTACATTTTTTTTCTGCTCAGGAAATGTTTCGCCAAAAGCATTTCTTCCAAGAGCAACAACGATTCTTTTATCTTTCATGAGAACTCCTTTCCGGAAAGTAGTATATTCCGTCAAACATGTATTTAATTTGATATTTAATTATATCAAAAAGGGGGGAAAACTGCAAGACGGAGATCGGAGTTGAAAAACCTTGCAAATATGTTTCATCCATCCTATAATTTACGAAACAGGATCTTTTTTACAGAGCAGGAGGAAAAAAAGTACATGAAGATGACAACGCTTTGCTACATTGAGCAGGATGGAAAATATCTGATGCTGCATCGGACCAAAAAGGAAAAAGACATCAGTAAAGGCAAATGGATCGGTGTGGGAGGCCACGCTGAATGGGGGGAGAGCCCGGAGGAATGTCTGCTCAGGGAGGTAAAAGAAGAGACGGGGCTGACCCTTACTTCTTATCAGTTTAAGGGGATCGTGACTTTTATCAGTGACCAGTGTGAAGAGGAGGAACTGATGTGTTTATTTCATGCCGATGCCTTTGAAGGACAGCTGGCGGAGTGCAACGAAGGAGATCTTCAGTGGATCGGAAAAGAAAAAGTCCCATCACTGCCTACCTGGGAGGGGGACGCCATTTTTCTTAAATTATTTCTGGAAGAGGAAAAACGATTTTTCAGTCTGCGGCTGGTTTATGAGGGAGAATCCTTAGTAGATAAAAAAATCTGGTTTTATCAAAGGTAGAAGCGATGATTTATGATTTGAGAAAGGGATCGATTTCCCGAAACCTTATACCTGCCTGCAGCAGTCCGTGATGAATTTGGGAATTTTGCTGGTGCAAGGACTGGTAAACAGTATGGGAACTGTGGTGATGGCAGATGTAACAGGAATTTTATACATGAGACGAAACACAAGAAAATACAACAAATACAACAAGGAGTGATGAAATGAAAAAAACAGGAGTAGTATGTCTGATATTGGCGTTGATCTTAAATTTGTGGGCACCGGTAACGGTGACAGCCAGTGATGTGGAAGAAAGTCTGAAAGTATATGTAAGTGATGGGGAAGGAGAACTGGGAGTGGGAGATGGAACTGTATCCAGCCCGTATCAGAATATCCGAACGGCTTTGAAACAGATTCAGTCCGGGCAGACACTGGTGCTTTTGGGAACGGTAAAATTTACCCACTATGATGTAGAAGAGGACGCTTCACCGAAACCACTTTTTATCAATAAAGATATTACGATCACAGGGGATACAGAGGAAGCGACGCTTTTGACACGGACAACGATCCAGTTAGGTGCTGATGTTACATTTAAAAATATGCATCTGGAAATGGTGACATCCGGAGGCAGGAGTACAACCATTTATGCGGCCGGCCACACGCTGGTGTTAGATGGTGTAAATACAAAACTTGGGACAAATTCTCTGCAGGATGATATAAGACCTTATATCAGCGGCGGCGCGTACAAGGGGACAGACGGCATCCTGGGAGACCATGCGGTGATCAAGGTGATCCATCCGACGGATCAGACCAGACTTTCGGCGATATATGCAGGAGATTACTGGAAGAACAGCAAGATGCCTGTGGACATCGAACTGGATGGGAAATTAGTCGATACGGTGATCCATACAGCCGGAGCGGACGGATTTGGTCTGGAGGGAGACGTGTCGGTCAAACTGGGTAAAAAAAATAATGTGACACAGTTTGATACAGCCGGTCACACAGGAAAGTTGTCTGTTACGATCCAGGAGGATGTATATAGCGATACAATCGATCTTGATGGTGTAGATGAATTAGTACTGGAAAAGGGGGCCAGAGTGATCATTCCCAAGGACAGTACATTTGAAGCAGGCAATGTGACAGTAGAGAAAAATGCGGTACTGGATTTTCGTGTCATGACGGGGGATCCGGTGGTGACAGGAGATTTTGCAGGGGCAGCGGCCCAGTCAGGAGAATCCTGCGGTGCTGTTTTGATTGGAAATGAACAGACGCTCCGGGTGGCAGGTATCGTCAGCGGACTGACCAGATTGAACACCAACGGGGCACAAAGTGTGGCAAGGTTTGTAGAGGGCCATGTTTATGTAGAGGCCGGAAAGGACTCAACCGGGAATTTTACCATTGAGGGCACCCAGTATACGGATTTTACACTGGAGAGGCAGACCACAGACGAAAAAATACAATGGGTGGTGCAGAAACAAACGGCAGATGATACTGCTTTTCAGAATTTTGAATGGAAAGGGGGATCTGATACCATCCGTCAGACCGGAGAGGAATACTATTATCCCATTGAATTTGTAAATAAAAAAGGAGAGTCCTACAAGCCGGGTATATTGGAATTATTGAACGATTTTGAGTTTACATTGAAAAAATCCGATGGTGGGGAAATAAATCTGGAAGAGGATGCTTTTTTAGACTGGGATGAAAGTACATTGGGGGATGACAGCAGCGACCTTATACGACTTACTCTGATCTTATATAAAATGGATGGAAATCTGGTGCTGAAAGTAACACATCTTTCATCCGGGCAGAGCATAGAGAAAAATATCTCTGTAGGAGTGACGCCGACTGTAACGCCGACTGCGACGCCAACGCAGGCTCCAACCGCG
>UMDC01012269.1_pt1 | contig 29113 bp, 32 predicted proteins | sample 1964391 | NCBI WGS metagenome assembly UMDC01 (sample SAMEA4835984, study PRJEB28245) | human gut metagenome | biome: gut microbiome; material: fecal sample | place: Denmark | collected 2008 | reverse complement strand
TTAGGCGCGTAGTTGCGGATTTGAGGTTCATCAAACACTTCCGAATATATCTCTGTTGTCTTGACTGATGTATGCCCCAAGAGTTTTTGGACGGTGGTTATCGGAACGCCTTGGTGAACCAACAGAGTAGCACAAGTATGACGACTTGTATGGTAGGTAAACTTCTTGCCGATACGCGCCATCCTTCCCAATTTCTGCAACGTTCGGTTGGTATCGGAATTGCAGCCTAATGCAGCCAGTTGTTCGATACTGTCGTACTTCCGCATTATACCCAGTGCCTTTCCGTTAAATAATAGATATAGTGGAATATTAAGTTTCACACCTGTTTTGATGCTATTCATAACTAGCCATTCCTTTCCGTCAACTGTTACGAGATTTTTATAAGTCAATTGCTTGAAATCAGAGAATCTCAATCCGCAATAGCAGCAGAAGAGAAATGCGTCCAGTATGTGCCGGCTGTTGTTCTTCCTGTCCGGCAGTTCAAGATTCTCCAGCTTCTCCAAGTCTGCGGGCATCAGGAAGTTATGCTCCTTCTTCTCTTTCTTGATCTTGAACTTACGGAAAGGGTATGCCTCCTGTAATATATAACCTTCGTTTATTGCTTCGTTAACCAAGGTACGTAGTATTCTCATGTGTTTTCCTACCGTGTTTACCTTCAATCCCTTATTGCGAAGAAATGCGTCAAACTCCTTTAGAAACGTATAATTGATGTCCGTGAACTCTATCACGTTCCGAAATTCCTTCAAAGTGGCTACCGTGCCCAGCATGTTATCCTTGGTTCCCGGTTTCCTATCTGAATTCTCTATCGTTTGTATCGCAAACTTTAAAAACGACACAACTGGTTTAATTCCCTTTTTTACAGCCTCCTTTAACGTGGAAAGGTTTGATTCAAGCCCTCTTTTCCAATAGCTAAGTTCTATAGCCTGCAACTCCAGTATTTTTTCGTATAGCATTGCGTTAAGTTCATTTGACTGCGGATGGTTGATAACTTGGGCACCATCCTTACTCCAACACTCCGGTTTTAGGTAGATATTTGTTTTAAAATATGATTTCCGCTGGTTAAGATAGGCTTCAATCTGTACTAATGCGGTTCCCTGTCGATTTAGTCTGTTTTGTCGGTTATAAACCAAACGGTATCTGATCTTCTCTAACATACTCAACTTTTTGTTTTAAAGTTAAAAAAATCTTCTGTATTTACAAAATAAACCACAAAAAATGCTTCTGGGAGGACTGATACCGCTTGCAACGAATGAAGCAAACGGATTGATGAGTAAAAATAATTATATTAAAATTGCTCAATCCATCACGTCTACCAAATTAATAAAAATAGAATCTTGGGATGGATATTCTACACTTGTATTTATTAGAACAAGTGGAGCAACCGGATTATATTCCATTGATGGTAACTGGGCGATCAATGCAAAATTCACAAGATTGTCTGGTCCTTTAGGAAAGGATCATTTTAATGCATATAGAGAAGAAAATGGTAATATTTATGTAAAGACGACTAGACAGTCAGACCCATTGACTGTTACGTCTGTAGGATCTAATCATGTTTTCAAATTTGAGGAATCAGATAAAGATGTTGATTCTTTAATAGTATTACAATGATCGGCAAGACTTTTTATTAACATGAATCTGCCTAAAAATCAGAGCTGGGGGGACTGATAGGTACAGCTACGGCTAATAAGAATGGATTAATGAGTAAAATATTTGCAGTAACTGATATAGAAAGAGGAAAAGGTCTGATTATTGACTATAAAGCTGATTCTAATGGTTTATATACTTCTTCTTCGTTGATAGAAATATATGTCTATTCGGGAGCTAATACTGCATTTTATAGAGTGATGTCAATACCTACTGGATCTAAAAACATAGAAATAAAATATATGGGGATGCATTGGTGCGATTTTAAATATGCAAATAGTAAATTGTATGTGTTACCTAAGTCGGATGATTCTTCCATCTCGTATAAGGTATCATTAGTTAGAAGAACAAGACCGAATTTCTTAACAATAGACTTTTCTGATTTTTCCAATATTACAGGTGAAATAATTACACCTACACCTGATTAATCCACTTCTGGGAGGACTGCTACAAAATGCATACGATAGTTATTCTTTAAAAGAAAGTATTGAAACAGAAATAGGTGTTGGGTTAGGAGTTTACTACATAACCCAACCTAATCTTGCATCTCTGTCATGCATTGTTATTATTAATTACGATAATTACCAAGTTTTAGGGATGAAAGGCAATCTTAGTTTTTCAGTTTCACTATTAAAATTAACTGTAGTGTCAAAGGTTGGTGACATTGATATAAACGTAAGAAAAATATTAAAACAGTAATGGCATATTTTACGATCTGGGGGGACTCATGAATAATTTGAAGCTGTTCCCATTCATGTTTATAGGAAAGATAAGTGGTGAAACAGATTTCGATACATATAGAAAATCAGGAACTTATCATCTCGATGGTGCAAAAGGTAGCTTGCCTTTTTCTTATGGTGGACTTATTGTTTTTAATTGCGGAATTTTAATAGTTCAAATAGGATGCAATTTAAAAGTAAATGATTACTACATAAGGAATAATTGGAATAATGAGATGTGGACACCTTGGGCAAAAATTGGAACGACTGACCGGAATTAGATGAAATTTATTACCTTTGCACCGCACATGGCGTTGTGCATATCAGGATCGGGTGGCACCGGTTTGTACCGGACCACCCGTTTTTTAATCATGTCAGAAGTAGTTATCTGAGATCTTATATGTAATAAAACACAAAAGTTCCATAGTTAATGGCTGTTAGATTCTTTATTAAAATGTTACCGTTGTCAGACTCTTTATAAAGAGCTATTTTCCCACTATTAGAAGATTTATTGGTTGTAAAATAATTATCGATATTCTGTGTTATTAGCATTATATTAGATGATCCTGAATTGCAAAAAAACACACATGATGCAGATGTTGCATTAATTTTAAAACGTATTAATCCTGTATTCACACCAGTATCTATTATCTCATTTGCTCCAATATTCATTTCCTTACATTTTACCAATCTATTTTCCAACAGTCCCCCCAGAAGCATGCTTATGCTATTCCTCTGTTAAAAAGAATACCATGATTGCCAACCTTGATTAGCCCAATTCTGCCTATATTTGGGCCTACTTGAACCTTGCATATCATACACGATTTGTACAACTAAAACATTAGCTCTAAATATTATTAGTCCGCCATATTTATATGGAGAACCTTGACATCCATCTAAACCATACATTCCTGGATTAGTATAATCGTCAATAGACATATTGGATATTATTTTAGATCTTTCTATAAAGCCTCCTTTCCAAGCAAGTCCGTTGCTTGTTTCGCTCACAACAGGTAGAAGTTCCCCCAGTTTTGATGCAAGCGACTGCATCGTCATTTTTGCCGCATCCCCGCTACTTTGTAAAACTCTTACATTTGCGGCATCCGTCACTGTCGGAAGTTCATTTTCATACACGTCATTTCCTGTTGCAGCAGCGGCGGCAAATGTTGAAGTTTCAGACAAAGCCATAACCATTCTTGTGGAAACCATATCCACCATTTCATCTACTGTCACATTTTGTTCGTTGCCGTCTTTATCCACAGCTTTAAAGCCAACTATATTTTCTAAATTCAAATCACTCATAATATCCAAATTTTATAAAGTTCTTATATAAGTTTTCCAATCTTTTTGATGCTCCTTGTAAATACGCTTTCTATGCTTCAACTTGTAACGAGTAAAGGAATCATCCGTATAGTTTTTCAAGTAATCAGGATTGCCCTGATTGGCGTATGCGGCGATTTCATACGGAATGGTATAATATGCCGAAATCGCAGGATGGCAGATAGGGTTTCCCTTGATCCACTCGACAAAATACCGCCAATAGTATTTTACCCATGAGCCGATAACCTGTGCCTGACGCAGGTGTATGGTTTCGTGCGTCAGGCTTTCCTTACCCGCATAGGTCTGCATATACCTATCTATGTTCTCCTTGTTCTCGGCACGGTATATCATCCGTCCGCACCACATCATGAAACGGTATCCCTTGAAAGGATAATGCTTCATGGCAAGCAGCTCAGGAGTGTCAAAATCACCCGGCTTGCTTGAGAACAGCATCTTGATTAATTGCCATAATTCTTTCATAGCGTTTCTATTTCAGATTCAAGTTCAGCGATATGGTTGTCTATACACGTGTTCACCTCGTCATTAAAGTTTGCTATATCCAGTTCCACACATCCGGCACTTGACCGGGCGCTGCTGTAGATACGGACATAGCCTCCGTTATTCAACGTTTCCTTAGCCAGCTTCAGTTTCGCCAGTTCGTCATTAATTCGGCTGGCGCGTTCCAAATTCTCAATCTTCATGTTGTTCCTCCTTCTTTTTATCCAGATAATCATTCAACGAATCGGCCAGCAAGCCGGACAACATAGGGGTAGAACGTCTTATGATATCCACCTCCTCTTCGTCAAGTTCCACACCATCTACAGTCGACTTGAAGATTTTCTCCGCAAGGAGATGCGCCTTCAAACCCGCTACGTTCTTGTATATCCAGTCACCGAAGGCTTCAGTGATGTTACTGGCTATAAGCTTTTCTTTTTTAATCCCGTCATAAATAGGAAATTGTGCAAAATTTATTTTCATACTTTATATTTAAATTATCCGCAATAAAACATAACCCAATAATTACCCATACACTTAATGAAGCCGGATGCAAAATCCAAATCAATATAAGACACCTCCTGTCCTCCGGAAGCAGGCAGGATCCGTCCTCCTGTCAATCTTACTCCGCCGCTCATACGTTTGAAGTATATGGTATGTCCCGGAACATCCGGAGGAAGTGTCACTTCTATATTGTCTCTATTAATAAACATCACATTATCATCGTTGTTGTTCAATGAAGCTTTGACAGAGATATTCCTCCAGTTGCCAACTATGCCACGGATGGATACATAGCTGTCATTGTTCGGATGAAGGAAAATGTTACCCCCCTCCACGAACAGAGGAATGCTCAGGGTCTTGATGTGCATCCCGATCATAGCATTTGGACTCTGTATATCAATTCCGGCATCATACTTAATCCCTTCAATAGTGACAAACTGCGTGTTTCCCCCGATTCTTACGTTTGCAAATGTCCTTTCGTTATAAAATTCAATTTGCCCGGCAGACAGGTTGAAACCGACGTATTTATTTGTTTCATTTTCATAAAGGATCTTTGAGGACAATACTCCCGAAGCGATGGAGAACGGACCGATACGTCCTTTATCCGCTGTGATTGTTCCTGTAATCTCTGCATTCTTACATTTGAAATACCCGGTTACGCCATTGATAAGAAGAGTCTCACCTTCATCGTTGTGGGATTTAAGCACATTGTTTTTGAACATGAATCCGGCTACATTCGCACCATCGGCAAACAGGGTGTCAGTAGCGATATTCACAAACTTCTGCATGGCTTCCCAGTTCGAATCCCCGTTGGCTGATGTGGGTGCAGCGGTAACGGAAGCACCGTAATTCTTTACAAGGAAATTATAATAAACTCCCCCTATCAGATATATGACCTTATCCCGGTAATCCGCATTCCAGACATAAGTCTGTCCTGATGTGAATACACCTCTGTCACGGGGAAACGCCCCTGTTGCTCCTGTTGCTCCTATGGAACCATCATTAGCAACACCCACCCCTTTTTCAGCGATAAAATTATTATTCCATGCGTTCGCGTCCGATGCGGATTGATAAGCCCGGACGGCAAACTGGGTGTATCCGGCTGTCGCTGGAACGGATATCTGATTGCTTAGGGTAGCACCTACATGCGCCAGCCAGCTTCCGTTGTATTTGCGTGCAGCAAGATAGAACCTGTTCGTATCGCTCACATTACCGCCTACATTCTGTTTCATGGTAACGACAAACGCTGACGGTGACGGTGTGCCCGTACTGGTAAAGTTTATTGTGCTTACCGGGCTGTCAAGCCAGTACGAAGCGGACGGTTCGACACCGGAAGTCATTTCCTGCCAGTCGGAGTTGACAGCCTTGTCCGATCTCTTCCCGGAAAGTATGTAACCGCCATCCTTCTTCCTTAGATAACGTCCACCTCTCACACGAAGAAGCGGAAGTGGCGGATTGGATGTTTGAACCTTGCTTAAGTAAGATCCTCCGGCAAACGATACTGTACTGTTTTTCGCATACGGAGTGTTGGCGGACTCCCAATGACCGGCTGCTGTGATGCTCTCACCGTCAGCACCGTCCTTACCGTCAGAAAGCATGGGAACGGTTTCAATATCCACTATCTGGTCATTCACATAGAAAACAAACTTCAATGTCTTCGTAAAGTTTCCGCTTGATATGGCTGTATTGTTGTTTATGGTAGTTTCTGTTCCACCGTCTATGCTGTATTTCAATGTACCGTCCGTTGTGGTGGATATCACGCCTCCCACTGACTTTTGCCTGTAACATGATACGGAAGACACGCTGTAGTTCCCATTCTTGTCCTTGCTTACAGAAGTGGCAGAAACGATTATACTGTATAGCACGGCATCTGAACCGTCCGCACCTCCACGGACCCCGGCTACAGTGAATGACAGATCACGGGAATACTGCTGCCCGTTCTTTGTAGCCCTGATTGTGATCTTCACCGTGTTTGTCGCAGCAAGAGTAGCTCCGGCAGATACCGATATTGTCACCACTCCCGTATTCTTGTCTGTCGCACACAGAAGATTTGTGTCAGGTGTACAGGTGATGCTGTCAAGGGTGAGCTTTTCCGTTCCATACCACAATACTGACAGTTGTATTCCAAGTCTGTGAGGATACGACCTTTCCATCTGAAGTAAGGGCTGCATTGACCATCTCGTTATCGAAGTCCGCCATGATGGCATTCTCCCCGTCCTTACTCCAGCGATGCACCACAGCCGGATCACTGAACTCAGACCATACGCCATTTTCCTTAAAACGTGTACAACCCCATTCAACCTGATGGTCTGCGTCCGTACCAAGATAATTATCCGTCCAGCCTTCCGGAACATAACCATCTTTCTGCTGACTGTCCGGCTTTTCAGGGGTGTTATCTATGATATTGCCTCTTGTATATATATACTCATAGCCCTTACCGTCTTTTCCGTCCGATATCATAAGCTGCCATCTTCCGTCCTGATAGATGTAGGTAGCACGGTCAGTCGTGTTACGGTATGAATCACCGTTTTTCGGATTGGCAGGAGCCGTGGCAAATTCACCAAGGAAAGTGATACTCTCACCTTTCAGTTCACGCCCGTCAAGCAGCATATCCCAGTCTTCGTTAACCTCCCAGTCGGCAGGTTTCCCGGCAAGATAATAACCACCGTCCTTCTTTCTTAAGAAATTGCCACCTTTGATACGCAATATTCTGATGGGAGGATTGGAGGTTTCCACCTTGGATATAAAGACACAATTGGCAAGAGTGACCATTGTGTTGGCTTTGTACGGGGTTTTGGAGGATTCCCAATGACCGCCACCTATTACAGACAAACCGTCAGCACCGTCCTTACCTTTGAACAGCGACCATGTGTAGTCGGAAGGGTTGCTGCTCTCCGTGACGGTCTCCTTATTGACTGCTATGCCTATATACTTGGTGTTGTCGTTCGGCTGCTGGTACATACCCGTACCGTCCGCGTTATCCGAATAAGCTATCCATGTGTAATAAGTTTTTCCGTCAGCTCCGGGTGCACCGGGAACACCCTGCTCACCCTTTATCTCACTCCATGTGTAGTCAGAAGGGGTGTTGCTCTCCACCGCACTCGTCTTGTTGTAGGCGAATCCGATATACGCTTTCCCTGTAGGATTATTGCTGATACCTCCGCCCTGTGCGTTGTCGGCGTATCTTATCCATGTATAGTAAGTAACACCGTCCTTTCCCGGCGTTCCGGGAACACCTTGCGGACCTGTCGCTCCGTCCGCTCCTTCCGCCACTTGTTTCAACCACGCCGGATTACCTTCTGACGGTTCTGTTGTCGTTCCGTTATCATCAACACACAACCACAAAGCCCCGTTATGTGACACCCGGTCATAGTAGGCGTACTTCCCTGCAACCCATTCACCCTTGTCCAAGGGTACACGAACCTTGTTTCCCGTTATCTCATCTATCTGGAAGATAAGCCCAGTCAATAAGACCTGTTGCAACACGGCTGAATATTTCTCGCAATCAATTCCGTTAACGGTCATGCCCTTTTTTTTGCCGAACCACGCAGGCATCTGCGCCGGCTCCGGGTCCCAAGTGTTGGCATTGTCAAAAAATGTAATACAGTTGTTTCCGTTGACTGAATCAATAAGTATATAAGTCTGGCGTTCCGGGTCCGTAAAGTTACCTGTTTGTGCCAATACCATCTGCTCGGCAGGTTTCCAGTCAGAATGCCCCGGACGGGGAATGACAGTAAACTTCTTGGCTGTATAATCTGCGGCAGTCACCCGGAATTTCATTTCTTCAAAGCCGTTCAGCTTGCCTTCGCTATTTTTAGTCACAAAATAGGTGGTAAGGATATCATCAACAAACTGGCTCAATCCGTCCGCGTCCGTCAGATCGGGAGTGATGGTGTAGGTTCCATCGCCGTTATCCACGTATGACAATACGGTACAACCACCACCGGGGGAGTTTACCATACGTCCTTTGAAATAGGTTGTACGGTTATAGGCTATTTCAGGAACAAACAAACGCTTACGAAATACACCGCTTTCCATTTCAAGATTGCCCTTTTCGTCTATGTATCCACCTAATACGCCGGTAACGAAATCACCGAACTTGGCATATTTCTTAATGACAGTTCCGCCCAGTAATGATAAAAGAAAATTTGTAGAGTCCTCCTTGTCTTTGCGCAAAAAATATTTAGCCAATTCACTTATATTTGCACCTCCCGATATGGCAACAACCCTGTCTTTATTGGTTCTTATGTAAATAGAAGGATTATTATCATCATTATGTATGTATATCTCTCCCTCATTCAACCCTTCCAGTCGCTTTTCAAATGACGGGGATATTTTCGGTATAATCGGATTTCCTTCATCATCCGTTTCCGAACCGTACCACAATATCTTTATAGGACGATTTCTAGCCATGATTACACGTAATTTTCATTAACAAAAGCAGCTTTCGCCTTCTTATATTTCAACACATCGTCCTCTTCTGGATTAGTTAGTAAAAACGCGATTCCTGAAGATGAAGTTGCAATCTCTGTTTTGCCTCCGATCCCGGCGATATCATTTTGTCTAGGGCGTAAAGTCACTTTATATATAAACATCTGTTTCTTACCTATTGTATCAATCTTTTCCGGGACAGAATCCCCTTCCCGTACAAACAAATTACCGTTTATGCTGACGTGAGAAAGGCAAAGTACCTTATTTATAAACTCCGCTATATAATACGGAACGCCACAACTTGTCCCGAAAACAAAATCAAATGTTTTATAAGGGAGAGAATACATTTCTATTATCTCCTGCTTCTGATTCACAAACTGTTCGTTTTCAACTTTCAACTCCACCCCATCCGGCTTGAATCCTCCTATTATTCTGAACTGGAACATCTGCCGAACCTCATCAATCCAGAATATATTATCAAACGCAGAATTATTATCTTTATGGGAATATTCAATCAGAATAGAATCACCTATATTCTCACACACGCAGAACTCCTCACATTCTTTATCGCCTATAGTTACTGTATATATCCCCTCCGAAGGAGATAATGAGGCATAATACATCTTAATGCTTTCATTTACATCATAAGTAAGCAGTGTTATCTTGGAGGAAATATTGCCGATCTTATCATTCAAATAAGCTGAAGGTTTTTCGCCGTTATCACAAAAGATTTGCAGCAGGATGTTGTCTGACACAGAAAATACTTGTCTGAAACATCCAGCATTTGAATATTTATATTTCAGCGGTTTAAAGAATAACGGACAAACATCTCCGATTGATATCATAGTCTTTTCGTAAGTTTCTAGTAACTTGTGACTTCACAAGCTTTCATTGCAAATATAACAATTAAAATTTGAATCTTTATAACGAATTTAAATTTTTCACGATCAAAGTTACCTTTGAACTTTGTGATTTTGTAAAATTGTAATCAGCCTGCTGATAATATCCCTGTACAACTTTGCCTTGGTATTCCAGTTCAACAATTCCTGTAAGATCTTCCGGAAGTTCCACATCCGAAGTCTCAAATTCCACCTCCGCCACAGTAAACATCCTTTTTGAAAGAATTATATCCCTACTTTCCCCCATTCCATCAATACCCACATCACTATTACCATCTGATGACGCAAAAGTAAGCATCTCAACAGATGAGCCGATGTATGCTTCATTGGCCAAAACCATAGAAGAAGGGGAAAACATGGCATTGAACATTGTGTCAGGGCTGAGAACGCCACCCATAAGATAATCCCTGTTCAATATATACTTAAGTCCAGACGAATCAGATTTTACCCCTACCATAAATAAATCAGTGTCACTTTCGTTGTCTGTAGTATCTTCACCTATCTTGTCAGCAAGGAACTCTATGCCGTATGCGTCCGCACGGTATGGAGATATCATTTCAAGGCTATTGTCCGTCATGGTCACGCCTGTGGTATATTCATTCGTAAAACGGAACTCATCCTTTCCATTAGCCGTGTCGTAATCCTGTTTGTCAAAGCCTATCCGTATCCGAGAATACACCAATGCAGAATTAACCTTCATCTCATAATCAGATAAATCATCTATCCTTTTGACAACATCATCCGAGAAGTATTTGCTTCTATGCCGAAAAGTTACTGTATTCCCGGATATGTCGTAAGCATAACCAAACACATAACTCATCCAGTTTGCAAATTTGGTGAAGGATGTATATATTTTGGCTCCAGGAATCTTACGGGCTGATTCAGCCGCCAAGAGCATACAATTATCAAGCCTTCTATCTCCTGTCCCCTCAATCACTCCAGTCAAACCATCTTTCTCTCCATTAATACTTTTAAGCAATCTGTTCAGCAATGTATCGGGCTTTATAACATCCATCTCAACAGGGTTTATTCGATTTTTCCATGATGCTTTAAAATAACTTGATGTTGAGACTTTGTATGGCAAATCCGGCAATACAGGTACAATCTCTTCTTTCTCATTGACATACATAGCTCTCACTATTATTTTATCATTATGCAAAAGACTTATATTGTACGATTCCGAAACCTTCTTTTCCACTGGCGTTTCTGATTCTGTCGTAAGTTCAAAACTTCCTATCACCGTTTCCGTAGTCACCGCTTCCCCATTACTATCAATCTCATTACTTATCTTCATAATCTGGAGCCTCACACCTCTTACATCATATCCCAAAGCACCAGACTGATATTTCCTAAACACAAACATATCAATATTAAACTCTATATTTATCCTAATTGATTTCAGAGCCTTTATCGAATATACATCATCACCACCTACTGTTTGATCATTAAATTCAAGAGACCCCTTTATTAAGGAATCACTGGCAGTTATATATATTGGCATTGGTGACATTTTCTTGCTGAAATAAACATTAATAAGAGTGTCATCGTCTTCCAATGTATCACCTGTAGGAATCCATTTTGCTGATTCTGAAAGTTCAAGTCCGTCATAAACAAGAGGAATGGGGCTTTTCACCTCTTCGACCGAATATTCATATTGAGTTCCTTTTTTTGACTTTATCATGGACGCCACGCTATCATCCACGGCATTTATCTGTAAGATACGACCATTATCCTGCAATGTAGAAAAATTGAGAGCGCAACTAAACCGTTCATTATACAACCAACTGTTATTTCTTGTACTTATTATTATTGAGGCAGAAGCATTCAAATAATCTTCATCATATTGTTTTAACAGCAATTTTCTAGCATCCCCAGCAAAAGAAAATTTGTTGGAAAATGTACGGATAACACCGTCATAGTCATTTCTCTTGAAACTAGCCTTCACCTCGTCCCAATTTTCAAGATCATCAGTAACCCTGTACTTCAGACCATTTATAAGTAACTCACATCGATAATACATAATTATTTCATTTTATGATTCAACCCATCGATTTCGTCACATGTCTGCCTTACAAGACAGGCATAAGATCCGGCGGTCCATTCTTTCGGATTGATATACATCTTATTATACTTCCCAATAGCGACAACTTCATTTATAAATCCACGTTTTGTAGGCTTCTCCTTCAGTTCCTCATTCTTTTCCTTACTTATCTTATCCAAATCATATTGTGCACGGGAATTTAATGCGGATATTCTAGCATTCATAGCCATTACATCACCTTTTTTACACGAATAACCTATCTTCATCAGAATATCACGCACCTCATCATACATTTTCAACTTCATCATGTTCTCACATGCCTTCATGCACTCCACAGTCATTGCAAGATTCATACGCTCATTACAATTCAATATCTCAGAGAACAACTGTTTGCTCCCGACAATTTCTACATAGTCATTGATAATTTTTGCCGATACAGCCCCTTTGTCCTCACCGTCAAATTCAATAGTATTGCTATCATTGGTATAAATCTCTATAAAAACGGACAAGGGAAGTTCATATATGTCACTTGTATACCTCATAATCAGATACTTTTTGAAAATTGCTGATAATTGTTTTCTCTTATCGCCTTGGCTAATTTTGCAAATCCTATCTGCTGTGATTTTTCCAGATGCCCTATCTTTTTCTCCAGTTCACTATAATCATTAACTATTGATACAGGAGGAAGATCGTTTTCGCTTCTATATGCCATAAGACCATCAAAATCATTTGCATGAGCCTTTATCCTGTCCATATCCACTGCATAAGGTATAACCTTCGCACCTTTAGGGATGTCAACCAAAGTAGGGACAGACGGAGTAATATACGCTCCTTTTTCAGTAACGATTGTTTCAGGGACACCACCATCACCCACTACAGCCAATCCGCCTTTATGCGAATCAGTACCCTTGGCATACTTCGGAATAGGAGTCGCTATAATAGTAGCAAGCTGTATCGCTCCCATAGCACCTAGAGCAGCTATCATAGGTATTGCAGCAGGGAAGCCCAATTGTTTTATCGTCTGCAAAATACCACCTGCTATCTGTATAGCCGCCTCAGCTATACTGGTAGCTTTCTCAAACTTTGCCTGTTTTGTTCTTAATGCCGCTTTTTTCTTCTCCAATTCGGCATTCTTTTGTGCCGTTTTATCTTCCGCCGCACGTTTACGCGCTTCGGCTTCTTCAGTTGTTATAGCACCTCTTTCTTCTAAAGCCTCTATACGGGAAATTTCCTCTTCACCTGCTTTCTCATTCGCTTCCTGTTCAGCCTCAATAGCTTCAATCTGGCGATCATAAATGGATGATATCATTTCACCAATTCCACTAACCATAGAAGCCCACATCTCGGTAGTTCTTTCCATCTTCTCACCGTCTGTAAGTTCTTTCCAAACACCCGATATCTTATCAGACATAATACTGAATCCCTTATCCATCCCATCAAATATACCGGCAAACGGGCTATCGATATCCGATGCAAGATCTTTCAATGCAGAAGAATAACCTTTCAACACTTCAAAATTCCTTCGTGTGATATCCTGTTGCTCTTCCGCTTTTTTCAACTGATCATCCGCATTTATAGAACCTATCTCTGCTTCCATAGCCTTTATGGATTCTCTCAGCATTTCAATTTGTTGCTTGCTTACCACGCCCGATGCTTCCGCTATCTCAATCATTTTTTCAGCAGCATCTATCTGTATCTGTAATTGCTCGTTTGCGGCTTTCCGCTCCAGTTCACGCATGGCTTCATCGTATTCTTTTCGCGATAGCAGCCCTTTTGAATAATTTTCTGTTATAATGTTTTCAAGTTCCTTATATCCAGTACTTGTAGCTGCTATACGGAGAGATGATTGTTCCTCTTCCAGTCTGAGCATCTCATCAGTATACTTTTTCTTTTCCTCGATCCTTTTTTTCTCAGCCTCTGCCAACTTCTTAGCATATTCCTCATTCTCTTTCGCTATCTTCTGCATTCTCTCTTGGCCCAACATTTCCCGAAGTTTGTTCTCTTCCTCAGAATATCCCTTTACAGCTGCTATCTGGTCTTTATATTCTTTCTCTATGGCAGCAAGACTACGTTCATGCTCATCTTTAATGAGAGAAACGGACAAGTCAGCCATTTTATTCCTAAGATTCTCCATGTATTGCGCTAAATCATCCGATGCTTTATCGGCAGAATGAGGATTAAATGTAACATCTCCAATGTTAATAGAATTTGCCATATCTCTACTAGCCTTATCTACTTGATATAGCTGATTTAATAAAGAACCTATTTCTTTATCCAAGTCTTCAACCTGCTTGTTTAACTTCCCATACATGTCTCTAGCTGTATCCATAGCTGCCCCTTGACTGGATTCATATTGTGCTTTCATCTGATCTCTAGCAGATTCAAGTTTCGCACGTTTTTCTTCTTTTTCTGCCAACTGATCTTCCAAGTCTAATTTTTGTTTAGCCTGTTCTACAAGCCGATCTTGCACAGCTCTAGCTTTAGCCGAAGCTAATATGGCATTAGATAACCTTTGATAACTATCAGCCGCTTTACCTGCAAGAATGTTTTCATCACTTATATTTTTAAAGTATGAAGGATATTGCTTCTTCAGTTCCTCAACGGCTTTTTTCCGCTCTCCCATAGGTTTATTCAAATTGACAGCAGCCCTATATAATATATCCAATTTAACAGCTTCATCTTGGGCATTTTTCACACCTTCTTTTTGAGCTTTATTCAAATCCTCCTGAAGCTGTTTTAGATAATCAATTTCTTTTCTCGCATCAAACAGGCTACCCACCCATTTGGTTATCTCACCTCCATAACTCGATAAAAGAGTTATCCCAACAACTAAAGCCGTCTGCCAACTAAGAAGGGAACTCAATACCTGTTTAAATACAGGTGTAGCAGTCTGCCCCGATTTCTTAAGAAGTTCATATTCCACCCTTGCTTTCTTTAACTCATCAATAAATATAGGAAGGTTATTGGATATGGCAAGAAAGAAAGTATTGGCACTAACAGACAAAGCCGGAAGTTCTCTCGCAATCTGTTGTATGGAAACATTAAGGCCATTCCAACCAGAAGCATAATTACCCACATTACGTTGGTAATTGCCCATCTGTGCATCTATATCCTTTAATTGTTGATTCAGCTTGCCGATATTGTTCAAGATATCCATACCTTTTGCTCCCTCGCGTGCAGCTTGTGAAAGGTTATAATATTCCTTTTCCAACTGAAGCATTGAAGCCTTCATCTCGTTATAGCTTCCTGTAGTGGCAATCGCTACCTGTGTATGATTTCTCAATATCGCCAAATATTGTTTATTCTGCTCTGTCAGCGTGCGTAACTGGGATACCGTAGCATCTCTTTTGGACTTGTATTCCTCTTCGCTGATAGCACCTTTCTTATACTCCTTCGATAATTCCCTCAGAGATGTTCTTAAGGCTGAAATTGTTTCTTTGTTATCACTTAATCTACTGTTCAATTCGGAGGCTTGTGTATCAAAAGCCTTTACCGTCTGACGGATTGAATCAAAATCAGCAGCAGTCATGGATATTTTCTTAGATGCCTCTTGGAATGAAACAGAAGCAGTTTCCGCATCCTGTGACACGTTCTTCAAGTCTTCGGAAGCACCTCTCAAATTTACTTTTACTTCCGTTATCTTGTCTGCCAATGTATTCAATGGTTTGGTAAGAAGCTCTATCTTACGGGAAATATCGGTCAATAACTTTAATTGACTAGCCTGTAATTCAGACAACCTATTTTGAGAAGCATATAATTTGGTAATTGTAGCATTATAACTGTCAACTTTAGACTGGTATTCTCTTAGATTACCCGGCTTAAAATTTATGCCATCACTTAATTGTTTTGTGAAATTCGCATATTCGGAAGATGTGGTTTGAATATTAATCCTTATCTCATTTAACTTCTTAACGATGTTAGGATCAATCGCATCAGTAATTTTAAATTCTGCTCCTGCCATGGTCTTTTCGTAAGTTTTGGGTGATACATGACTTCATGCACCTTCTAAGAGCAAAGATAGTGATTAATTCATTATTAGAAAGATAAGAAAATAAAAAAGAGAAGCAAAACCTTCTCTTTTTTCAATAAATATTCTCTCTAAAGTGAAAATATTAATCAATCACCATGTAACAACATCTTCTATTTCTCCATTCCTTACAGTACATCTATAATGGGTACGGACCATAGCTCCAAAACTATTTTGCGAGTCAACATAGGATTGAATTATAATTGATCCATCAGAGTTTATTTTATATTTTGTTTCATCATCAAATTCATCTGCAAATTTCGCAGATGATGGAGATTTTAATATTTTTTTTATACCGTTCTTAGCATCTCTGAACGCCTGCGAAACTACATAAGAATTATTATTAGAACTTTCCCTTTTATTAACTCTAAAATAACCACCAGTATACAATAATAAAACAGTAATTAAAGAAATAAAAATAATTACACTTTTTGCATAAGTTCCTTTAGAAAGATTTATCAATAGATTATCTTTTAAAAAACGCATAATAACAGTCCTGCCCATAAACAAGACTATAGCAGTTGCTAATAAAAAAACAACAGTTCCTATTGTCATATCATACTTTTTTTATATAGTTATAATAATTTGGTTATTTTCAGCAAAGTAATATAATTTTAAAATCAAATCAAAACATTACGACACATTTGTTTGCAATTTAGAATATTGTCTAAATAAATTACAAACATAGCATTTCAATCTTCATGTTTAAATTTCACCTTCTCACTTCTTTTCCCAGTGCATACAATCAGTTTGAGATGCTTGCCGTATATCTGTTCAAGTCTATTATTTTGTTCTTCCATTTTTTGAAGTATAATTTCAAGTTTATCTATTGTTTTCATACCTTGTCGAATTTTTAATTTCCGCTGTTATAATATCCATCTCTTTACGAACTCTTTCCATCCGGTCAATATCTCCGGACTTCCCCGCATCAATACCCTCATAAAAAAGAGCCATCCATCTATCCCATTCTTCCTGTTCTTCTTCTACTCTTTTTAGTATTTTTTCCGCTATTTCCAATATTTCCGATGCTGTCATAGTCTTTTTAAATTGTGTTGCGAATCGCAACTGTTATAGGCGTAAAAGGTCCGCCCACCTCGTAAGCAAGGTGGGGAAGACTTATTAATATGTAAAATTTAAATCAGGCGGCTGGATTCAGCTCGCCTTTTATCTGCTTGATGGCTTTCTTCACGTTCCAATCATTTTCATATAGAGCAATAATGAAACGCACACCTTTGGTAGTCCATACCGTATATACACTTGTTCCTGTCGAACCGTCCGAACGTGTGTACGTCTGTGTGCGGGTAGAATGCATCCCCCATGTAGAATAAGGTGCATGTAATATCCACTGTCCGCTTTGCCGGTAGATGATTCCGATTTCTTTCAGCTTCTTGTGCAGCTTTTCAGCATCCATTCCTATCTGTTTGGCAGCTTGTGTGCTCGTCTGCGTATTCACACTCTGCAAGTGGTTGTCGTAGTAACTGACTTTTGGTGCGGCTTTCTTAATTTCCTCTGTCTGAATCTCAATGGTGACTTGCTGTTTTTCGGTTTCAGCTTCAAGCTGCTTTAACCGTTCCTCTCTCTTGGCAAGGGTAGCTTGTGCGATGGTTAGAGCACGTGCCATGATTTCTTCGGGAGTGTCATCCTGCTTGGTGGCGAGATAGCCGCCAGTCGTGCGGATGGTCTTTAGAATCTCCTTTACGCCTTTCTTAATTTCTTTGGCAATTGGTTTACGGCTCTGCATGAGGACTTCGTATAAGCCATCTTCGGTTAAGAACCAAACTTGCTGATTTCCACCGGGGGTCGGAAGATTGTTCCGAACCTTTTCATCGTCATCAACAAGGTTTACTAATTTGTTTACGCTACTTTGGTCATACTCGATACACTCTGCCACTTCTTTGGCAAGGAACAACGGATTTTCGGCAGTTCCGTAAACCGTGAATTTGTGCCCAAGCAACTCAGTTTCGCTTAGGACTTGAATAGGTTCTGTTCGCATAACAAAAAAAATGCACCTACTACGAGCTGCGAACAAAACCATAGGATTTTATTTGTGGACGTTTCCGTTACCACACTCGGTAGGTGCAATATCTTAATATAAATAAAGATAATACTCGATATGTACTGGCAAAAAATAAACTCCAATGATGAAGTCATAGGAGTTTGCCGCCCCTATAATTTTGTTCGCACTGCAAAGTAAAGCATAATTTTTGATATGGCAAAGAAAAAAGCAGAAAATATTTGCATGTTTGTATCTAATTAGTTACTTTTGCATTAAACCAAAAAACAATATGACATGCCTGAGATATGTAGATTTTTCGGTATTATAATAAGCCTCTATTGGAAAGACCATAACCCTCCGCATATTCATTTCTCCTATGGCAGTTATGAGTGTTCCATCAGTGTATTGGACAGAATTGTGGACGGGCAGGCTCCGGCAAAGGTAATAGCCAAGGTCAATCAATGGATGGACTTACACGAGGCTGAAATTCTTTCTTTGTGGGAGAAAGCTCAAAGAGGCGACAAGATTGATAAAATAGAACCTTTAAAATGATAAACGTTTATGTTACGAGTAGTAGATGTAGATTACATTAAAGATTACGAGCTTCTTGTGACATTCAGTGACAAAAGCAGAAAAAGAGTGGACTTGAAGCCATATCTTATCGGAGAAGTCTTTGGAGAGCTGTTGGACAAAAGCAAGTTTACCCAGTACGGGCTTACACGCACCACAATCGAGTGGGCGAACGGTGCGGACTTGGCTCCTGAGTTCTTGTACGAAATAGGAACTATAGCCTGCTGAATATCAGAAATGAAGAAGATTGATACAAACAAGTTGATTAACTCGGAAGATTTTTTGACTGCCAAATACGATGCTACCGACACTGAAAGCCGTAGGGAATTTGAAGAAAAAGCATGTGCATATTATTACGGTGTAATTTTACGTGATAGACGCAAGGAGCTGAAAATGACGCAGAGCGAACTTGCCGAAAAGGCAGGCACTGCAAGAAGTTATATTTCCCGTATTGAACGTGGAGATACAGACATGCAGCTATCCAGCTTCTTGCGTATCGTTCATGCCCTGAAGATGGATTTTGCACTTTTACGTGGATAATGTACCAAAAGTCAAATTTAATTAATATAATTCGTTTGAGGATTTGGATAAACTATTAAAACTGAAGTAATATGGGATTGTTAGATTTTTTCAAAGGAAAGACAATCAAAGAAACAGCCGAATTTGACAAAATTATTAATGATATTGATAAACAAAAACCAACAGATGAAAAAGGGTCTTCCAATTTTCACTCAACTTCGCAAATTACACATCAAAACAAAATGGACTCCTTAAATATTGATAAGGATACTATAGACAAAATTCTTTTTATAAAGGCTTTTGTTCCACAAAGTTCTATTTTATGGGGACATCAATCTAAAGAAATTATTAAGGAAAAATTAAATTCTATTAAAGAAGTTGTTGCAGATATTTATAATCATAGAACAACATTTGATGATATTTATATAACAGATGAATTACATGGCATAAGGCATTTTGTTGAAAAACAAAATTTATGTGATATAAGTCTATGTGATAAAGAAAGATTTATTTCAGAATTACTTTTGCACCTTGACATTGTAAGATTTAAATATGTCTATGAATCCAGATTTATTCGATCTATCGGTGAATTTACTACTCATAATATCACTGATATAGATTGGAAACTGGACGCGTTAAATGTATTTATAACCACAGACAAAGAAATAAGGGATAATATAATAGCTGATAATACACATAAACTTGTAAAATTAGAGGCTGAAAAGGAAGGAATTGAGAAAAAACAAGCAGAGGAAAGGTGCTTAGCTAGAGAACAACAAGAAATCGAAGAAGCCAAACAGAAATTGATTGAGAGCAACCGTAAAAAGGAGATAAAGGCCAAGGCAAAAAAACAACTTGAATTGCAAAGCAAAATAGAAAGTTATGAATTATACGGTGATATTTTATATCAAGGCAAGATGTACACGGTAAAATCCAAAACAGATATTGAGAACTTTCTAAAACAGATAAACGATGGGACTATTTGATTTTCTGAAACACAAGGAACTTACGGAAATAGCACTTTTAAAGAGAGATCTTGAAGTAGCAAAAGAAAAAGAGGAAAGGCTTTCTTCCGAAATTACAAATCTTCAATCACAATGTGAAGAGCTTTCCAAATATAAAGACATTGCTAATATAGAAGAAGAAAAAGAAAAAACACTTTCATTTATTAATGAGCAAAATCTAAAATTTGAACAAGACCGACAGCAGCATATAAATGAAATAGCCTCTTTAGAAAGCAAGATTGCTTCCTCCACCGAAGAATTGAAACAAAGAAAGTCACAAATTATAGAATTAGATGAAACTATACTTTTGCAAGAATATGGCTTATATTCCCCTATCTATGATTTTGCAAATTTAGAACAGTATAAAGGTCGTTTGGATACTATTAGGACAGAACAGAAAAACATGATATTGAATAAGACTGCCGCCACCTGCTCACACATTTGGACTGTAAACGGAAGTGAGGCACAAGGCCGTGCTATGACAAATCAAAACATCAAACAAATCATAAGATGTTTCAATGACGAGTGCGATATTCTTATCAGCAAAGTAAAATTCAACAATGTAACTGCCTATAAAGAAAAAATATATAAATCTGCTGACGTTCTGAATAAAATGAATACAAAAAACGCAGTTTCATTATCTTCTAATTATATAGAGCTCAAAGTTCAAGAACTTCAACTTGCCTATGAATATGCAATGAAGAAACAACAGGAAAAAGAGGAGCAACGAAATATTCGCGAACAAATGCGTGAGGAAGCACGTTTACAAAAAGAAATAGAAGAAGCAAGAAAAGACATAGAGAAAGAACAAAGACACTATACCAATGCACTTATAAAACTCAACAAACAAATTGAGTCCTGCAACGAATTGGAAAGAGAAGTTTTATTAGAGAAAAAAGAAGAAATAGAAAAACATCTTTCTGATTTGGATATAGCAATAAAAGATATTGACTATAGAGAAGCCAATAAAAGAGCCGGATATGTATATGTCATATCAAATATAGGCTCTTTTGGAGAAAATATATATAAAATAGGGATGACACGTCGTTTGGATCCAATGGAGCGAGTAGATGAGTTGGGCGATGCTTCTGTTCCATTTAAATTCGATGTTCATGCAATGATTTTTTCAGATGACGCACCTACTTTAGAAGCATCTTTACATCATGCTTTTGAAAATAAGAAAGTAAATATGATAAATGGACGTAGAGAATTTTTTAGGGTAACTCTTGAAGAAATAGAGAGCGTAGTAAAAGCGAACTATGATAAAACTGTTGAATTTATCAAAATTCCACAGGCTGAGCAATATAGAGAATCACAAAAAATTATAGAGCGGTTAAATCAAATTAGATAATAGTAATTCCATTTTTATGGATTTAATCTGCATTATAGGAAAGAAAAAATCCGTTGCTAAAGTAGAGAGGCAACGGATTTCCAAATATAAAGAAGGCTCACGTTTGAGCGATTGTTTAATCATGTGTCTGTTGCCTCTCTACTTGCAACGGCTACAAAGGTAAATGATGTTTTTACATTATACAACACATTATAAATCAGCACAAAACGATCTAAAACATATCGTAACGAACAGTAATACAGAGTAACGCACAGTAATTAATGATATGGTATTTTTACACTATAATTTAGACAAAATCTAAATTACAACATAAATGATAGTTTTGTTTTTCAATTAAAAAATAAATATCTTTTCGCACAAGACATTTGAGGAAAAATCAATATTTACATTGGGAGAACATTGGGATATTTCCGGTAATACAATTTAGTCAATGTAGATTTAAGGCTGTTATAGTCTTTGATAAAGCCTAAATCTATCCATTGAGCTATCTGTAATTCTAACTCATATAATTCGCGGATTTTATCTTCATCGCCAATCTTATTACGCATTTCTGATTCATGTTTGCCATAAACTATGATGTTTAGAGACTTGGCTAAGTCCTTAATCTTTTTCTGGAATATATCCCCAGGGAGTATTGAACAAACGGCACGACACATAGCAGGATAAGCATCTCCAGCTAAATTACGGTATTGAATCATCTCATCATATACGAAGCGTATTACCTTTACTTCAAAGCGAGGATTAATCCACATGGCAAATTTGGTAAATAAGAAAGGATGCATCCATACTTCTTCTTTAGGTCTGCCAGCTTTACCCTTCTCTTTAACCTTACTCTTCTTAACTACCTGATTATCAATTTTAGGGGAATTTTCCCCTAAACCATTTTCACGTTCTTCAGCTATGAGCGCTTCTATAAAATCTCCAGTTCTTTTAGCCAAAAGAAACTCATCCATTTTTCTTTGTTCATTTCCTTTTACTGAATTCCATTGACGTAACAAGTCCCCACCGTCAAAATAGCCATCTTTTGTTCTCTGACTAACTGTAAATTCACCCATTGGGCGAATCATGATTTGATTCGTTTTCATGTCTTTTCGTTCACAAGATGTTCCGTACATCTTAATACGGGATATAAAAAATGCGGCAACCGATATAGAGGAGTCGGCCACCGCATCATATCCATTACTCTTAATGAATATATAATATCTTTCTATGCGAAACCTCTATCTATCGCTGTTGCTAAATTAATAAATAATACGGGAAACGCCAAAATAATAGAATGATAAAAATCACCATTTTACGGAAATATGAATTCTACAAACTCACCCGACCAGTTTTCACCTTCACGACAGAACTTATACACATCTCCAACCTTGTATAATATATAAACACATTCATCCATAACAGCAGCCTTCTCTGCGATTGAACGCATATGTTCCATCTCCCTCATTGATTTATTTCCTTGACACAAGCAGTTTTTCATAATTCGCACCTCCTTATAAATTTATCAATAGAGGGCATAAGCCTGTACGTAACATAATGCCTCCTTGCTTTGGAGCTTACCTTGAAAATTTTATAGCCATATTTCTTCTCAATATCAGAACCAAAAGAAACGCCATAGCTGGCAATCCTTATACCATTTGATATTGGTATTGCCGTGATGGAACTATAAAAATCTCCACGTATGATAAGGTTTGGAGTATTATTTCCTCTTGCAGAAAAACCCAAATATGAAGGCTTTGGTTTCTGTATCTTTGTCTTCCAATTCTTATAGCGTTCGGCATTTTTCCTCCAATGCTCTCCATAAGCTTTTTTAAAGTATGGGTCCTCTGTATATCCGGGAATTAAAGGACTTTCATCGCCATCAACACCACTATATAGCTGTTCTCGTATATATTCCTCAAACTGAGGAACATCCCTTTCCATCTTATCCCTTATCATTGGCTGAATGCCATCAGCCAATTTCTTCCAACATCTCGCGTATTCCTCCAATGTCATAGCAAAACGGGGGATCAATCTCCCCCGCCTCCTAAATTACTGTTATTGATAATTCTATTATATACGGAAACCAGCCTTGATTTCCGCCTTTCTCTAGAAATGTCCTTCCAGAATACATCTATATTCTGAGCGACAAACTCATCCAATGAAAGTTTGACCACCTCGGACTCTATAAATGTGACTCCATTAATTCTCATTGTACCCATTGTTCAATTCCAATGACCCCATTAGCCTGTAAAATAGAAGGAGATTTAAGCACCGGTACACCTCCTGTCGCTGTAAGCACACCGTTACTGTATTCCAGTGCTGACGCACCAGAAACGACTGTTGAAGCCTTATTAGACAATACAGTGCCATAATATGCAGTAAGGTCTGTGCGGTCATAGTGATCCACGAGTTTATATGTATTCTCAGGAGATGCCATTTTGACAAATTCAACGTAATTCAATCCCTTGAGAACATTTTCCAAATTGACACCCGCTTGCTTTACAGACATGTTTTTCATCATCTTCTCCGCATCGGAATACATTGCATTAAACGCAAGATAAGCCTTTTGTCCGCTTGAGTCATAAGTCTGCCCTGTAGGGTAAACCCCTGACAAATCGAATCCTGCAAGCTCGTCTGTTCCGTCATCCTCTCCGTAGATAACATTATTCTTGTCAAAAACATACATATCAAACAATGTATCCTTGTTGGCTACAAGATTAGCTTGTAAAGCTAGATTAAACTTACGCAACGTGAATGTATCCGTCCTTGCCGAATAGCCCGTTATTTCCGACCCGGCATAACCATTTTCTGTTGTATTGGGTTCACCGCCGCTTACCGCGTATTCCGAAAATCCTGTAATAGGATAAATTCTGTCCGGATAATCAGCATGACAGGCTTCCTCCAAAGCATCAGCAGTCAATTCCTTGGGCAGTTTTTTGCCATGAATGACCAATATAACACCTGCGACCTTGTCCGGTTGCAGGGGGCAGTAACTCATTCCAGTATTAAATCCGGACGTGCTGCCGCACTCTCTAATATCTGTTCGCATAACAATTCTGATTTTTAACTGTTAAATCCAAATTCTTTATTTCAATAGCATCTATCTTTTCGCCAACTTCCTTACCGTCAACATCAACAGCACCACGTCTTCCAAAACTATAATTTTCTGAATATGTATGGCTTACAATACCGGAGTAACCGAAATCAAATTTATCACTTTTTTTTAACTCTTCTATGAATCCGTAATACAAAGGTCGAAGAATACCTTCAAAAGATATCTCACGACGTTGTTCATTTGTATACTTTTCCAGTGTATTGGTAGCGATTATTATGTTTACAGATGCCTTACAAAAATAATTCTCACTATCCCTTTCCTCGTCTAAGGGAACATACAGCCCTATCATTGGGAATTTTCCCGATGCTGTCACCCTGCTTTTCCCAAGAAGAAGAAGTGTTTCCCTTATATAAGAACTGTCACCATATATGTAATTTATCTGTTTATCCATTCTTTTTGACAAGGAAGCACATACATCTGATATTATATCAATTATCATAACCCAAAGGAATTAATTGTTTCCATCAATTCGAAATCGGTGGCGATATCCGGATAGTCCGCATTATTGGCTTGAAGCCATCTCACAAGTCTGATATTCATTCTTACCATGTCGTTCCATGCAAACATCATTTTCCTTTCGGGACTTACAAGACGACCATCATCTCCATCAGCCTTCACTCCTGTAATAGTCGCCTGAGTGTGATTATGTCTCAAGTAATGGAAGTATATATAGTTGGCGATGGGGGATTTGGAAATCTCCCTATCGCCATCACTATATTTCATGACAAGATGCGCTATAAGATCATCCCATCTTTTTTCCTTCGTTTTTCCATCGTTGGAAATATAGGATGAGAATTCCTTATACAACTTTTCCCCTAGGAGCTTCTCTAAATATTCCGGCTCATATTGCATTACAAAGCCTTGAAGGCTGTCAACAATTGCCTTATTAGTCTCAGAAGGAGTATGTATATTCAATACTGCACCTTCGATATCAAGAATACCACCTTGGAAAAAAGTATAATCCACCAACATTACACAATATCTTTGAGGTTCTTCTTTTTATTGAACAAATCTTCAGCACCGATTTTCTTAGCGTCCTCCATCAATTCCGAAGGAACAGTGGCAACACGTCCATCTTGGAAGAACTTACCTGCAAGTAACATATTAACACTTACTTTATCACCTTTTTTATAAACGGCCCCGTCCTTTGCGAACTCAACCTCATAAGTTTTAGTCAAATTTACTTTCATAATGTTTAATAAATTTATCCGCCAATACCGGCAGGGGTTATAGCTTCAATAACGGTCGCAATCTTATCCTTGACAAATGCAGTTTTATATTGCTTTTTAATATACGCCATAAGACGTTTTTCACCAAGGATAGTCACCATATTTTTAGTGAAATCATCATTTTCCCATCCAAGTGTAATGGTAAGAACCCATACATCACGGATGTTAAGATAGTTAAAATCGCCAACCCAAATATCACCTTGCTTGATTGCTGTGCTGGTTTCCACTCTCAGACCTTGAATCAGTTCATCGCCAATACGGAAAGGACGAAGATATTGCCCATTAACATCCTTAGTCAACTGCATCTGCGCATAGTCAAGAGGATGCATAAGCACAAGATTTGGACGATAAGCCATATTGGACATTGACACAATCTGTGTATACATACCAACAATAACATCATAAGTGTTGGGCTTATCTACTTTCAGAGCTGTCAAAGAGAATGTAGGTATATCACTCCCAATCCCTTTAATCTGACCGCCGGAACCAGTACCAGACAGAATACCTTCTTCTTCTTTCAAACCAATACGATTGATAATCTCAGCCCTAACCTCCGCAACCAACTGAGGCAAATCAGATAATGTTTCTTCAGTTACTTTTGCGCCAAGAGCCACTTTGCCAGCATTGATAGTAACTTCTGCCAATGTACCGCTCATCATAGGCTTAAGACCGCCTTCTGGAACCCATTCAGCTTCTTCTTCACCTGGATTGAACTCCGCATAAGTCAATGATCGTGTAGATATTGCTGCCACATTGGCAAATTTACGGATTACAGTCTGGGAACGTGGATCAACAGATAACTGACTATCAATTGTCATGTTATAATGTGGTGCCACACCCGTACTCTTCAAGGGCTCAACCTCCTTCTTGTTTATAACAAGCGTAAGGCTTTTCTTAAAACCGGGGGACTGCTTACAAGCCGTTTTCAAGTCCACAGTTTTCTCTCCATGCTTGCCTACTGTGATGAAATCCTTCAGTTGCTCTTCAATCTGCTGGTCTACAGACTTGAACACCATTTGCCCGTCTTCATTCTTATGCATTGCACCTTTCATGCGAACGATTATCTCTTTCATTTCACCAAGTTCCTTACGCACTGTTTCCAATTCCTTTTCGGAATCTATCTTTTGAGAAACCTCATTTAATTTATCCTCAAAAGTTTTTTTGTCGATAGTATCGTCCATGAAATCGCCTACAGTAGCGTTTATTGCGTCCTGCAACGCCTGTAATGACTTCACGGAAACCTCATCCATTACCGACAAATCAATTTTGCTTAAAAAGTCAAATTTCATGCTTCTTTAAGTTTTAAAGGTTTTGTAAATAGTTTTATTTTTTCATCGGCTCCCTCTTCATCAAGTGGCTTGTCTGCCGGCTTGTATCGAGCGAGTGACATCGCTTTTCTTACTAACATTTGGATTTCCTCCCTCTTTCTTATCGGAAGTCCTTTACATACATCACTTATTTCAACCGGAAGTGACTCCAACGCACTTTCATATTCTTCTGCCGATTTCAGACCAAGATATTCAGTTTCTCCGTTACATCCTATGGACACTACGGATATCTCATACAGAATGACTTCCTTTACAACCAAGCAATCACGTTCCCTGTCATATTCACATTTTTCCCATACATAACTATAACCTATAGAGAACTGGTTCAAAGTGCCACTTTCAAGCTGCTTCAACGCTTGATTTCCTCTTTCCACATCATCAATAGACGCTTCAAAGTAAAGCCCTTTCTCATCTTCTTGCAGAAGCGTAATGCGTCCTATAGGCTCATGCATGTCATGCATCCACAACATGATAATCTTATCATTAGCAGAACTTCCCGGGCCTCTCTCCTGTATGCTTTTTGAAAAACAACCTTTCAGGAGCATGTCACCGGACTTATCAATGTTATTGAAAACCGCAGCATAGCCACTGATAGTTCTGCTGCCAGAATCATATTGTATCTCCTTTGCATAAAAAGCTAAGGATTTATACTGCTTCCCCAGCCTGTTTTTGTATTTGCTTGTCTCCATCATTATTTATTTCACTTTTAAATTCTCCCTTAGGATTATCAGGATCAATATCTGTAAAATTGGACATTTCGGTTCTTGCCTCTTCAAAAGTAATCAGCCGATTGTTATACAATGAAGCTACAGCATTAGAGGCTGTAGACAAGGCATCCGCCAATTCTTTCATATCCTTTTGAAGGCAAGGGACATGAGTGAAGTCCATTTTGATTATTGCCCTGTCCTTACATATAGCATTAGTCAGAGCCTCTGTTATAGATTCACTGTCAGGTATAATAAGGTCCTGATATGCCGCTTTCTTTGCTTGAGAAGAGTTATCATAAGTACTTCCTTGTATAATCAGATTGGGGTCAAAGCCTATCGTCTGAGCTATCGCTTCCAAACACGCCTTATCCTCCTCATGAAGCTTCAATTGGTCTGTATTTGACCCTAATGTAATCCACCCTAGTTTCTTAGGAGTCACCATGATTTCATACAACTTATGCACTATACCATATTTCCTTTTGAAATCATCCTGCAATTTCTTGGATTCAGACGGAGTAATAGCTGCATTCCCTACGTCAGTCGTATCATTTCCGTATAGTATCCCTTTAGGTCCTCCATTAACAATAAGGTTTCCTCTCCCTATCAGTTGAGCCATATAGTTTCGAGTATGAGTAGATAATGCGTCCACAGGGGAGTGGAAGGTAATTCTCCCTCCATTATTACTTGGAATATCCATTATCGAATCGTATATGACAAAATACTCCTCATCACCAAGTTCTATATTCTCATTTCCCCAACGTATATATACCCTTTTAGAAATTGAAGAAAGTTCTGTTTGAGTAAATGGGCTCTTACCAAGAGACTCCATGTAGAATAATTCGGGAGGTATTACCATCATGGATTTAGGAAGGTCGGATTTTAAAGCTCTTAATGTATAAATAGGGCAAAAACCGAAACACTTCAAAGATATCTCAACCTGCTTTATGAAAGAACGCCCACTCTGTATCACATTCGGACGATTCAGAAGAGTCACAATGTCTTTGAAACTCCTCTTCTCGTTTCCGTTAATATCCGTCACATAATACCGCCCATTCTGCATCATTCTTCCGCAATGATCTAGAACCATTGCAAACGGCCAACATTCATGTAAGGCTCTTGATTTCCCTTCAACGGTCGACATGTCAAAATCTATATTCCCTCTATTGCCATAAAACAGATTTTCCACCCATTTAGGAACATAAACCTTAATTCCGCAACACTTTGATTTAACT
>UMDC01025211.1_pt1 | contig 30031 bp, 16 predicted proteins | sample 1964391 | NCBI WGS metagenome assembly UMDC01 (sample SAMEA4835984, study PRJEB28245) | human gut metagenome | biome: gut microbiome; material: fecal sample | place: Denmark | collected 2008 | reverse complement strand
ATCAAACACATAGCCGCCGCACACGAACCCGATGCAGAGTTGGCTCGTGCCTTATGGAAAGAAGATGTCCGGGAAATGAAAATCCTGGCTACTTTACTTTTTCCTGCGGGCAGTATGACGCAGGAAGAAGCTTTGGCTTGGATGCGTGAAATCCCTTATCCGGAGATTGCCGAACAATGTTGTAATAATCTTTTCCCCAAGGTAGAACAACCGGATCAGTTGGCTTTAAAGTTCTTGGCCGATAAGAAAAGTCCGTTCGGACGCATGTGTGGTTTTCTGCTTTGGGCGCAATTGTTCAAGAAGAATCTGGCAGTCGAAAAGAGTCGGGTAGAAGCCTTTCTGGTAGAATGCACATGTACGATACATCCGGACGTAGAGGCTGGAGCAGCAGCATCTTCCTGGCAAGAGAAACAGGCTGCGGTACAGGCGTTGAAGTTCTTCGGTCGTCTTTCTTCTGCAAATGCTCAGGATGCTTTATCGGTTATTGCAGAAGACGGGCAACCTGAAACGGAAGAATTAAAAGCCTATTACGATGATCTGCAATTTGAGTTTGCTTATTATGAGGAAAAATAAACCGGATTCGATTGGAATAAAAAGAAAATCGTATCTTTGAGAAATTCAATCAGAGATGTATTATGGAATCTACCGAATTTAATCAAGCCCAGATGCAATTGCTAGAGATGATGTCGTTTGTTCGAACTCCGGAATCTCTTGCTGATTTAAACAAAGTTATTTCTGATTATTTTGCGCAGCAAGCACAAGAAGAAATAAATCGTTTATGGGCGACTGGAGAATTGAACGATGAGAAAGTTGAGAACTTTCGTCATTTGCATGAACGTACACCTTATAAATAGGCATTGATTATGCAGTCGATAGTTCTTGATACGAATGTTTTGGTGATGTCTATTTCTGCCCATAATGTTTATCATAAGGTGTGGCAAGCATTTCTGCAAGGAGATTATACATTGTGTGTAAGTAATGAGATTTTGGAAGAATATGTGGAAGTCTTAACCCGAAATATCAATGCTCGTGTTGCAGAAGCTGTTGTTTATGCTATTTTGACTCGATGGAATGTTCGTAAGTTAGATCCTCATTATCGATTTCATTTGATTAAAGCAGATGAAGATGATAATAAATTTGTGGATTGCGCAATTGCCGGAAATGCACGTTATATTGTAACTGAAGACCATCATTTTGATGTGTTGAAAGAAATTCCGTTTCCTAAAGTCGCTGTGATAAATATCGATGATTTTGCAAGCCAATTTTAAAGTAGATAAATTATCATAGGCAAAGCCCCAATCATTCCTCTATGAAATAAACGAGAATCGGAAATGTTTCCCTTTGGATTCATTTTCGATTCTCGTTTGTTTTGAAAGGCTATGCAGTAAGAATAGCCGGTGTCTGCGATTATTCAGTTACCAGGAGTCGGTTGCCTTCGGTGTGACTGATGAACTCGGGTGCATACAAGCATTGAATAGTGCTGATGCCGCCGGTGTATGAACCACTTCGGGAGACAACGACCGGATATTCCAATACAAACGTACCTTGTGGTAGATGTTCGATGTAGATGTTCTCGGAAAGGTCTTTCGATGAACGATAATACCAGATGCCATCCCGGTATTGGCTGCCGGAAAGCGCTTGGGTTGGTTCGAAACAACCGGCACGCAAGTCTTTCAGGAATACGTATTCCATATCACGATCGGAACGGACGGTCAGACGGACGATGACTTTATCTCCCACTTTTAACGGTTGTTCTTCGGTTACCGGACGAATTTCTCTCTTACCTGATTCGTTCGTTTCCACAAACAGTTTCTTCTCTACATTCAATACACCCTTTTGCTTCTCTATTTCTTCTAAGGGTGCAAAATACTGGATATAGATGGAACCCCAAGCCGGAGCCTTTCCGCTTTTCTGGATACGGACAACCGGACTCTTCACAGATGTAAGCTGGGTGATGGTTGGATTCACTTTCAGATAACCGGTGCCTGTTTCACTATCAGTGGTGCTCCAAGTCGCATCATTCAGACGGATGTGGCAGACATTCGTTTCTTCTATCCACGAATTACCCGTCAGTAACAAGGCATAGATGGCATTTTGTGTTGCCGGAACCGATTCCCAGTTTTGGGTTCGCTTCTGATTCAACAGCCATTGTTTCATTCGGTCGCTCTGTTCCTGATTCGGATCGGTCTGCTGGAAGAGAGCCATGATCAGACAATGCGTCTCAATGGCACTCCGGTTAGATGCAAACGTGTTCCGGTTGTTAGCCCAATACATACCTTTCTCGGCATGATCGGTTGCCGTCTTTCGGAACCACGCAACGATATCCTGTGTCGTTTCTTTCTTTCCGTTTTGATACATGAACCAAGCAATGGCTGCCCTGCTGTACAATCCGTATTCTTTCCAGTTCGTTTCTGCCTGCCGGGTGTAGTAACGGATGGCTTCGCGGGCTTCACCCAATTCCGGAATATCCCGATAGAAACTGCGGACAAACAGATATTCTACTTGTTCGTCGCTTGGAATAGCCGTGGGTTCTCCTTTTATCTTCAGCAGTTGTTCGTAATCTTCCTGTATGGACTGATCCAGGAAACGAAGCGCTTTCATCTGCATTTCCTTTTCTGCCTGGTTGTAGGATACGGCATTCAACTGAATGAGTTGTGCCATACCTTTCAGGATCTGTAAAGTGATATGCCGGCTGGCGGGCATACCTTTCATCCAACTCCAGCCACCATTCGGGAGCTGTTGTTTCAGTAATTGCTGCAAGGCTTCTTCCCGTACTTGCGCAGTCCGGTTGGTATCAAACAGCAATTGCAGGCGCTGTTTCTGTTCGGTCTCGTTGGCAGCATCCAGCACCCAAGGTGTTTCTTCCAGTAAAATCGTCTTCAGTTCCTCGTTCTTTTCCAAGTTGGAAAGAAGCGTTTCTGCATTTTCTCCGACCGCTTTCCATTGGTCGATTACCTGTTTGATGCGCGGATGAGCCTGGGCTATATAAGCAGATAACGTATTGCTGTAATAAACGCTGAACCACGAGAGGATATCTTCCTGCTTCGGCTCGTTTAACGTTGACAAGGCTTGCACGGCATACCAGATCGGATTACTGCTGACTTCGAAAGTGATCCGATACGGATTCGTCAGGGCTTGTTTCGGAAGCTTGATGGCCAGTTCCTTTTCATCCGTCAGATAGAAAGGAATACTTTCTGTAATCAGTGTCTGGTTCGGGAGAACAGGAAGCAGATGCTGTTCACCGTCACTGCCGGCTGCACCGACAGCCTGAATACGACAACCCACTACACCCAGTTTGTCCCAGTCTTTTACCTGGAAGTTCCATTGTATCGTTCCGGTTTCATCGGCTGTCAGCGAGAACGGCTTCTCTACCTGCAACAAGATTTCTTCGGTCTCCGGATTGAATAGTTCCAGTTTGGCCTTTCCTTGGATAGCTTCTGCCATCTGGTTGATGATCTGTGTTGAGATAACGGCTTCATCTCCGTTTCTCAGGAAGCGGGGTAAATAAGGAGAAACCATTATGGGCTTACTGGTGACGGCTTCTTTCGACAGATACCCGTATTTCAGGTCTTTTGTCTGTGCTAGTAATTGCAGTTTCCAGGTAGTATTACTTTCCGGAACGGTAAAGTTGAAAGAAACATGTCCGGTTTCATCGGTCTGTAATACCGGGTAGAAGAACGCCGTTTCGGCAAAGTTTTCCCGGAAGGAAACGGTTTCTGTCTGGGCTGGTGCCGGAGCCGCGATGGCTTCTTCTGCCATGACGGTATTCGTTCTGCTTACTTCCGGTTCACTCAATACGGCACTGTCTTCGGTTATTTGCAAGACTTCGGTAACATTGGCAGCTGATTTAGCCATCGTGCCGCGTAGCTTCAGTCCACCTGTCAAGGATCTGGTCGACGATGCTGCATAGAACCGCAGATTCTGTTGCAGCATTTCCGTCCAGGCCTGGTACATATGGTCGTAGCTGTAAGCCGGAACATCCTGCAAAGACAGTTCTGCATATTGCGAACGGTTCTGGGTCTGGAAAGACAGTCCGGTCTGGAAATAGTTTCTCCAGAGAGATACGTGCCGCTGAGGTATGAAATACCAGTGGAAAGGCAGGAGCTGATCTAAAGAAGCATCATACATACTGGCCAGGACTTCCGCCTGAACAGCCGAAGAATCGGCATCTACCAGCCGGAATTTCCAGTTTTCCTGACTACCCGGTAACAGATGATCCCGGAATGTTTCCGTATGGAATGTCAGTTTCCGCTCCGGTTCTTTCCGAACGATGGAACAACTATTACTATACAGCTTGCCACCTTTGACGAAAGAGAAAGAAGCGGTCATGCCTTCGCCATACGATTCCTGGTACAATACCGGGAATGCTCGGTTCTCATTCCGCATGGAAACGAGTTCCCGATGAATACGGGTTCCGTTGGCGGCAAAGAGTTCATATATGACGTATGCCGGACTTTCGGAAGTACCGAAATAGACATCGATGGTTTCTCCCGGAAGAGCCTCATAACTTCCATTCGGCATCCAGGAAGATATAAATACCGGCATGTGGCGATCTTGCAGACTGTATAAAATGAAATCACCTTCTGCTTTTACTTTCACGCCTTTCTGATCCATCGAATGGACTTGTAAGCGATAGCGTCCGGATGTCAGATTCTTGAAGGCATCCGTAAGGGTTTGATCCGTAGAGAAAGGTCCGACGGCCAAAATCGAATCCGTCTCGTAAGTGATTGAACCGGTATTCGGCTCTTTCTTCTCAGTCAGTTTATAGAGGGTATAAGAACCTTGTGCCTTTACCTTTTCTCCGTTGAGGGTTTGTGCGATGACTTTCGCTTCGGCTTTTTCCTTTTCCTGCCAGTAATTGAGTTGAAGAGAAAGCACGATGCCTGCATCTCCTACCGAGAAGACATACGATGTCTCCTGCGTTTCGCCTTTACTGTCGGTCAGGCGTGCCTTTACTTCATACGACTGGCAAACCGGGCGGTCGGAATCGGTCTGCTCTCTTTCCGGAACAAAGGTGAATTGGAATTGCCCTTTCTGATTAACATCGGCTGTTCCTTGGGCTACTTGTTCATAACTTTGGTTATACGGATTAGGCATATATGCCCGTAACCAGAACGGACGGCGGGTGATGGTCCATTCTACTTTCCCTTCTTGCAACGCTACGCCCGAGAACGATTCGGCTTTTCCCTGAATCTGAACTTCATTTCCGAAGCTGACTTCCTCTTTTATCGGTTCGATATCCAGTCGGAACGAAGGATGTTTATATTCTTCTACGCGGAAAGATGCAGAGGTTTTGTCTGTTACCAGGGTAAAGTTCCCGTTCAATCCTTGTTGAGGCAAGATGAATTCACCATGGAAAGAGCCAAAAGCGTTGGTCGTAAATTCTTTCCAGGCGATTTCCTTGTAATTGGCATCGCGCAGGGATACCGAAATTGTTTCACCTTCGTTGGCTGTTAACTGCTTTTTATCGTCTGTATAGACAATTCCCTTGAAGGCCACTGTTTGTCCCGGTCGGTAAATACCTCGGTCTGTAAACAGAGAGACATACGTTTGCGACTTGTTGCCGGTCATCTGTCGGTATGAAGCCGAAATACCTGTCAGCAAAGCCGCTGTATCCTGAGGCAGAACCGGACGGACTGCATCAATCTGATTCCGGTTTTTAACGGCAAGCAAAGCAAATCCCTTTGCATCGGTCTTGACAGTTGCCAGTTCTTTTACTTCCCATTGCATGGTAGTATTGTAACAGATCACCGGAATATCCGCCAGCGGTTTCCCCGTTTCAAAGTCGGTTACGAACACTTCCTGTATGCCTTCCGTATTCGGGCGATAGGTAAGAGCCAAGCGACTTACACTAAACGGTGCACGGTTTGTCAGACTTTTATCGGTTGTGGATACTTCATACATAAACAAGCCCGGTTGTTCCATCGGAATAAGTAAGGTTGTATCTTTTGTCAGCAAAGGAGAAACCTGGGGCAAGCGGACAGTCATCTCTTTGACGAGCTTTCCATAGTAAGCCGTATTGTCTTTGCTTCCCTGACGTAAGGCCTTTACCGTAGCAGCCTTGTTTTGGTACACTTTCACCCGGAGTTCCGTTACATGCTTATAGCGGATTTTGAGTTCTTGTTCTTTTCCCGGATAAACTTGATTCTTATGCTGGATAGAGATAGAGGCTTGTTCCATCCGTTCGATAGCATTCTTGAACTCATTAGCCCGCGGATAAGCAGCAAATGCCTGAGCTTGCTGCTGGCAGAAGTCATAAACGATTTGACGTACCGAATCCTGCTGGGCATTATTCTGATAATAATACGGTTCTTGTTGTAACCAATCCAGACGGTTCAGTTGTATTTCCAGCTGGGATTCCGGATCAGTCGTATGAGTTAATAACGAATCGAGTGACTGTTTGTACGTACTTCTTGTTTTCTCTCCTTTCCGGTATTGGTATTGCAGGTAATCCAAAGCTACTAAAGTTTCGGCTTTTGGATTCACTTGTGTCTTGCGGAATTGTAACCACGTTTGATAATAGGTATCGTCAGCCTGTATGTCGATTGCCCGTTGCAACAGGAAATCATATAAGGTTGGGCGCAATGTCCGGGCGTCCTTTCCTAATTCCATCACCTGGGCATATTTTTCGGCTGGTGTGTTCTGGAGTGTCTGAACTGGAGATAAGGACTGCCTCAGTTCTTCCTTTATCTTTTCTTCAAACAGGTTGGCTGTCCATTCCCGTATGTCTTCAGGAACATAACCTTGTAGCGGTGTACGCTGGTGAATCGTCCATCCATTTTGGTTATAATAGGACTGATACATTTCGGCCAGCAGTGAATGTAAGAGGGATGTGGTTGCCGAATCCTGAACCTGTAAGGTATATTCGGTCGTTTCCTGAATCAGATCCGGAAACTTATCCACATCTTTTTCCAGTTCATCGTGCATTTTTTGCACAAGCGTCTGAATGACTTCCGACGGACTTTTATCTTTCGGAATCGAAAACCCGAAACTTGTTTCCTGACGGGCAGCTGCATAATAGGCCGTTAAGGCAGCAGCCGGGATTAATAGGACGGAAATAAAAAATGCTCTTATCTTCATATCTTATCTATTTAAAGCTTCGCCCCAAGTGCGAAACCAGAATTTCTCTCTTTATATATAAGATACGAAGTAAGAGCAAAAAGTTGTAAAGAGTGTGTTAAATTCGAGTAAAACTTATGCTTTACGAACGTATGTCAGGAAAGTATAAGGATAAGCGTTCTTCTCGTCTGCCGGAAATTCCTGCCTATCTACTTCTTCCCATAAGTCCCAGTTCACTACCGGGAAGAAAGCATCTGCATTTTCAAACTCATGATGAACACGCGTGATATACATTTTGTCTGCTTTACTTAATGCCTGGCGATATACCAAGGCTCCTCCGATAATGAATATCTCATCTTCCTTTTCGCACAAGTCTAATGCGTCGCGCATGGACTCGCAGGCGAAACAGTTTACAAATCCTGCTTCAGGAAGAGAGGTAAGTACTACATTTTTACGATCTGGCAACGGACCGTTGGGCAGTGACTCGAATGTCTTTCTTCCCATAATAATGGCATGACCGGTTGTCAATTCCTTAAAATGCTTCATGTCGGCCGGTAAATGCCACAGAAGATGCTGATTCTTGCCAATAGCGTTGTTGTCGGCTATGGCAGCGATAATAGAAATAGTACTCATAGTATAACACAATTATTATATGTTCTTATTTGATCAGACAGCGACAACGCCTTTGATGTGCGGGTGTGGGTCGTAACCGATCAAATGAAAATCTTCATATTGGAAATCAAAGATGCTTTTGACATCCGGGTTCAATTCCATATGCGGAAGCGGACGCGGTTCGCGCGTCAACTGGAGTTTTACCTGCTCCAGGTGATTGGAATAGATATGGGCATCGCCTAATGTATGAACAAAATCTCCGGCTTTCAATCCGGTTACCTGCGCCATCATCTGCAATAACAGGGCGTAGGAAGCAATGTTGAACGGAACACCCAAAAAGATGTCGGCGCTACGCTGGTACATTTGCAGGCTTAATCGTCCGTTTGCCACATAGAATTGAAAGAAAGCATGGCAGGGCGGCAGATTCATATTATTCAAATCCCCCACATTCCAGGCGCTGACAATGATACGGCGAGAGTCGGGATTATGCTTGATTGTCTCGATAGCTTCACTGATCTGATCAATCGATCCTCCTTGATAATCGGGCCACGAACGCCATTGATAACCATAAATGTGTCCTAAATTCCCATCCGGATCGGCCCATTCGTTCCATATCCGCACACCATTGTCCTGTAAATACTTTACGTTGGTATCACCTTTCAAGAACCAGAGCAATTCATAAATGATGGATTTCAAGTGAAGCTTTTTCGTTGTCAACAACGGAAAGCCGTCTTCCAGGTTGAATCGCATCTGATGGCCGAAGATACTGGTTGTGCCCGTACCGGTACGATCTTCCTTATGAACGCCTTCTGTCAGTACACGGTTGAGCAAATCAAGATATTGTTTCATTCTATTTTTCTGCTTAATGGAACAAAGGTACTATTTATTTCTGTATTTCCGGGTGTGATAGTAGAATTCTTTCATCAGAAAGCACCGGGATATTTCTTTTATTGCTTGGAGTTAAACTTTCAGTGATGCCGAGATATTCTTTAGTTCACGCCGCGGATTACTTAGTTCACGCCGTGGATTAAGTAGTTCACGTCGTGGATTACTTAGTTCTCGTCGTGAACTAAAGAATGGGTTACTGGATTTGCTTTTTTAGAAGGTTGTTTCTGGATCAAAAGAAGGGGGGATTCTGATAAAAAGACGGAGGAGATGGATTTACAGGAAAAATACTTATTTTTACCTGCTGTTAAATAAAGAATCATTGGTATCATGAAAAAGTGTCTTTGGATTATTGTTTTGGTAACATGGGCTGCTTCTGTTGGGGCAACAGGGGATAATATAGCCCGACTGGCCAACGTGAAAGTTTCTTCAGCCGTTGGTGAGCAGACAGGAGAGAAAGCGATTGATGGAAAAATCCGTCTTTTTAATCAAGGAGAGTGGCGGTCAACTGGCAGTGTTAATTTCTATGGACAAATTGATTATCCCTGGATTGAGCTGGAATGGAAGCAGGAAGAGGAAATAAACGAAGTAGTACTTTATGATCGTCCTTCGTTGGAAAGTCATATTGCCGGAGGAATACTTCATTTTAGTGACGGATCGGAGATAGAAGTCTATGAGATACCGAATGATGGTTCTCCTAAGCTGATTCGGTTTCCGGCCAGGAAAGTCCGGTGGGTCCGCTTTGAATGTACGGATGCGGATGGAAAAGAAGTTGGCTTGTCGGAGATAGAAGTCAATGCTTGTGGCAGTTCGAATTTGGATTTTGTTTCGAAAGTGAATCCTTTTATTGAGACAACCCGCGGACGTTACTTTTTCTTTGTGACGGGTAGTCTTCCTTTTGGAATGATTAGTGCGGCACCACTGACACGGAATAAAAATCAGTATGGTGGCGGTTATAACTATAATTCTACCGAAATCTTAGGCTTTCCGCAGATACATGATTGGATGCTTTCGGGTGTAACCCTTATGCCTACCACCGGAAACGAAAGTCCTATAGGAGGAGAAAAAGAGTGGAAATCTCCTTTTCTTCATGCCGGTGAGATAGCCAGACCCGGTTATCATCGGGTGTTTCTGGAGAAATATGGTTTGTGGGTAGAGCAAACAGTTTCTGATCGGGTTAGTTTCTATCGGGTTCAATATACCGGAGAGGACAATACCCATTGTGGCTTGTTATTGAATTTGGGAGGTTATGTGGCTACGACGACGATGACAAATGCCCGTGTGCGGAAATGTAGTCCTACTGAGCTCGAAGGAGAGGTCACAACGATGGGACGTTTGTGGGGTGGTCCGGATAGTGTCAAGATTTATTTTGCCTTGCAATTGGATAAACCGATGGAAGACTTGGACGGCTGGGACGATACCCGTTTCTATGAACAAATAGATTCGTTGCTCGGTACCGGAAAGGCAAAGGCCAGACATACGGGGATGAGTTATTATGATGCTCCGTCTTCTGGGGTTCGTATGAATATTCCTGTCCGGACGGGTGATGAAATACAGGTAAAATGTGCCGTTTCTTATACCAGTGTAGAAAATGCCTGGGCTAACTTACGCTCGGAAATACAGCATTGGAACTTTGAAAAAGCTTGTCGGGATGCCAGACAAGTCTGGAATGATTATCTGGGCCGTATTGAAGTGGAAGGCGGAACGGAAGATCAGCAAGTCAAGTTTTATACAGACCTGTGGCATGTATTGCTGGGACGCCATAAGATAGATGATGTAAATGGGGATTATCCTGATTATACCGACGGAGAACGTCGGGGAAGCCAGACGGTTCATATCCGGTATAAAACGAGAACATTGCCCAAAGATCCGCAAGGAAATGTGAAGTTCCACATGTATAATTCGGATGCCTTTTGGCTGACACAGTGGAATCTGAATATTCTTTGGGGATTGGCTTGGCCGGAAGTACAGGATGATTTTGCTGCCTGCCTGATTGAATATGCCAAAAATGGCGGATTGATACCAAGAGGTCCTAATGCCGGAGGTTATTCGTATATTATGACGGGCTGTCCGGCCACGCCTCTTATTACCAGTGCTTATCAGAAGGGTATCCTGACGAAAGTACCAGCCGAGGAAGCCTATAAATGGATGTATAAGAATCATTACGATGGTATGTTGGGCGACCGTAACTCCATTCGTTTTTATGAAAAGCATGGGTACTTTGCAGATAATGCCGGCATAACATTAGAGGCTGCCTTCCAAGACTGGTCGTTGGGACAGATGGCGCTTAAGATGGGAAAGATGAAAGATGCCCGTCATTTCGACAAGCGTTCGAAAGGATGGCAGACATTATATCATCCGGAACAGGGATTGTTGTTCCCGAAACGGGCAGAAGATGGTAGCTGGTTGCATGAAGATCCGTTGAATGGAGCCGGCTGGGTAGAAGCCAATGCATGGCAGGCTACCTGGTCTGTTTCGCATGGTATCGAAGAGCTGGCCCGGTTAATGGGTGGTAATGAAAACTTATGTCGGAAACTGAATTATGCTTTCGAACAGGCACAGGACGAATCGTTTGTTTTTGGGTATAGTAACGGGTATATCAGTTATGCCAATCAGCCGGGATGCTCGAATGCTCATGTATTTAATTACGCCGGAGCACCTTATTTGTCCCAGTATTGGGTTCGTCAGGTCAATGAAAAAGCCTATGGAGCTGTATCTCCTGGAAAAGGTTATGGCGGCCATGATGAGGATCAGGGGCAGATGGGCGGAGTCAGTGCCTTGATGTCTATCGGATTATTCAGTCTGAAGGGAACATGTTCGGTGGATCCGGTGTATGAGATCACGGCCCCGGTCTTTGATGTTGTTCGGATCAAGTTGTCACCTACCTATTATTCAGGGAAGGAATTTGTGATCAGGACATATAATAACTCGAAATCCAATTGTTATATCCGGAAAAGTAGTCTTAATGGAAAACCGTTGGATACGTTTTGGTTTTATCACAAGGACTTTACCAAAGGAGGAACATTGGAATTGTGGTTGGACGCCTCGTTTCCTGAAGCGGACTCCACATCAATCAAATAAATTCGTACTTTTGTGCAGTAAATAAGTAAGAAGATGAGTAACAAGACACAGCAAATACGTATAGAAGAGTATGATTATCCGTTACCGGATGAGCGAATTGCCAAATTCCCTTTGGAAAAACGGGATGAATCAAAACTGTTGTTATATAAGGACGGACAAGTTTCGGAGAGTGTATTCAAGCATATTGCTGATTTTTTGCCCGCGGGTTCGTTGTTGGTCTATAACAACACACGGGTAATTCAGGCGCGGTTGTTGTTCCAGAAAGCAACAGGCGCACGGATTGAAGTCTTTTGTCTGGAACCGGTTGAACCACATGATTATGCTTTGATCTTTCAGCAGACAGAACGTTGCAGCTGGATTTGTCTGATTGGAAATCTGAAGAAGTGGAAGGACGGTTTATTGACTAAAAAGGTGGCCATTCAAGGAGAAGAAGTGATTCTTTCGGCAGAAAAGAAAGAAAGTCATGGCGATAGTCACCGGATTGAATTTACCTGGAATAATCCGAAATATACGTTTGCTGATCTGTTGGATGCGGCAGGCGTTCTTCCGATTCCTCCTTATTTGCATCGGGAAACAGAGAAGAGCGATTTGGTAACCTATCAGACAGTTTATTCCAAGATAAAAGGGTCGGTAGCGGCTCCGACTGCCGGTTTACATTTTACACCCGAAGTCCTGGCAGATGTGGATGCGCATGGCATCGGAAGGGAAGAAGTAACTTTGCATGTAGGTGCCGGAACTTTCAAACCCGTCAAGAGTGAAACCATCGAAGGACATGAGATGCATACGGAGTTTATTTCCGTTCGCCGTTCGTCAATCGAGCGTATTCAGAAGAATTTGGGAAAGATCATAGCTGTAGGAACTACTTCCGTTCGTACGTTGGAAAGTCTATATTATATAGGTGTCAAATTAGCGTCGCATCCGGATGCGACATCCGAAGAGCTTGTTGTAAACCAGTGGATGCCTTATGAGGCAGAGAATAACCGGATTCCGGTAGCCGAAGCGTTGCAACATATATTGGATTATCTGGATCGACATCAGGCCGACAAACTGGTAACAGCAACGCAGATTATCATTGCTCCAGGCTATGAGTTTAAAGTCGTTCGTGGAATCATTACCAATTTCCACCAGCCGAAGAGTACCTTGTTACTGTTGATTTCTGCTTTTGTCAAAGGCAATTGGCGGACTATCTATGATTATGCCCTCAGTCATGATTTCCGTTTCTTGAGTTATGGAGACAGTTCGTTGCTGTTGTAAGCAGTCTAAATAAATAGACTGTTTTTTCTTGGGAAGAACATCAGAAACCAAGTGGAGTGAATGAAGTCAGAAACTAAGTTTTAAATGAAATGTAATAGTTCTGTAATGTGATTTAAATGTATTATTCGTTCCTTTGCGCCCGAATTAAACCGGTTAAGAGTTTGAATGCTTATTTATAGAATTCCTTTATTATCCTTCTGATGATAAAGGAATTTCTATTGATCCGAGTTTGTGTTGAGGTGGAAATAGAGAGTTGGAGTTTGATGAAAATTAAATTCCTCTTTCAAGTAAAATAAATATAAACAAAAAAACGGAATGAATAATCTAGAACATGTTATTCGTAAGAGTTTGGTCGTAGGAGGCCTTTATTTTGTCCCCGTGTGGGCTATGGCGGCTCCTACCGAAGTACCCAATCCTAAAGACTTTATTGAGAAAGCAAGTAATCTGCAGATTAATCAGACAAAAACAGTTACAGGAACTGTTGTAGATGCCGCAGGAATACCCGTTATTGGTGCTAACATTTTAGTAAAAGGAACGACAAATGGAACCATTACGGATATTGACGGTAATTTTTCTATTGAAGTAGAAGAAAATTCTATCTTGGAGGTTTCCTACATCGGTTATGTTACAACAGAAGTAAAAGTAGGAGCAAATACAACATTGTCAATCACGTTGAAAGAAGATAGCCAAGCTTTGGATGAATTGGTCGTTACAGCCTTGGGTATTAAACGTGAAGAAAAGGCATTGGGTTACTCTGTACAAAAGGTATCGGGTGAAGATCTGTCTGTGGTAAAAGGAGTAAACGTAGCCAGCAGCTTGACAGGTAAGATTTCCGGATTGCAGATTAATAATAGTTCTGAAATTTCTGAATCACCAGAATTAAAGTTACGTGGTGAATCTCCGTTGATTGTAATTGATGGTGTCGCTTATGGTAATATGAGTATGAGCGATATCAGTGCGGAAGATATAGAGAGTATAGACGTATTGAAAGGTGCTACAGCATCCGCATTGTACGGAGTTCGTGGTCGTGCCGGTGCGATTATGATAACCACAAAGAAAGCCAATGAAGAAGGTGCACTGACTGTAAATGTATCAAACAATACCATGTTCAGTGCCGGTTATCTGAAAATGCCGGAAGCTCAGCATTCCTACAGTACAGGTAATTATGGTATATTGGAATACAACAGTGGAAATGTCTGGGGTGACTATATGGACGGACATGAAGTTGAACAATATGATCCGATAACGAAAGGAATGAAAGTGATGCCTTTACTGTCTAAAGGAGGTGATAATATTAAGAATTTCTTGCGTTCCAGCTTGGTGACTAATACGAACGTCAATATTTCCCAGGCAGGGAAATTGGGAGGATATCGTGTGTCAGCAACTCATGTTCATCAAAATGGGCAGTATCCTAATTCGAAATTGGATAAGTTTATTGTAAATAGTAGCGGTAACATTACTTACAATAAGTTTAAACTGGACGCAAGTTTCTCGTATAAAAAGGAACTGGCACCGAATATGCCGAAAGTCGATTATGGAGGTGGTAACATTCTCTATAATATGCTGATCTGGGGTGGTACCGAATATGATATACGTGATTTTAAGGATTATTGGAAAGTAAAAGATCAAGAACAGAACTGGCCCTTTAAGGCTTGGTATGATAATCCTTATTACATTATGTATGAACGCATCAATAAAGAAGATAATAACTTATTGAATACAAGCTTGACGATGACTTATGATATATTCGATAATTTGTCTGTCATGTTGCGTTCTGGTTTTGATAATTACAATAACGGTGAGGAAAAAAGACAATCCGTAGGTGACAGTGGAGAAAAAAGAGGATATTATGCTTATAATCTCTATAAGGGATCAAGCTTTAACAATGATTTGATCGTGAAAGGTGATTATGCCTGGAAAGATTTTTCATTGAACTTTATTGCCGGTTTGTCATCGTATTGGTATAAGAACGAAAGTCTGTATGCAAATACAAGAGGCGGTTTGTCTATTCCCGGATTCTATTCATTAAATGCTTCGGTAGAAAGAGCAGGAGTAAGTAAGACAGTCAGTGAGAAAGCTTTATATAGTGTTTATGGAAAAGCAGGACTTTCTTGGAAAAATGGTGTCTTTGTGGATGTTACAGGACGTAATGACTGGTCTTCTTCCTTACCGGCAGATTCCAGATCATATTTTTATCCCTCTGTATCGGGAAGTATTTTGCCTACAGCGTTTTTCAATCCGATAGAAGATATTCTGGATTTCTGGAAAATCCGTGCTTCATGGACTGTTGCAAAGAAAGATTTGGATGTATATGAGATCAACCGGGTTTTCAATGTAAGTACAGATGTCTGGAATGGATTTTCAACAGCCACTTACCCGACTAAGATTCGCGATGCGAATATCAAACCGGAAACAGAAACTTCTTATGAATTTGGTACGAATTTCAGATTCTTTGATAACCGGTTGTCATTTGATTATACCTATTTTACTCGATTAAGATATGACCGCTTGATCGAAGCAAGTATTTCTCAGGCGTCTGGTTTCAGTAGTATGATTACCAATACATCCGAAGAATTAAAACAGAAAGGTATGGAATTTACACTTGGAGGTAAACCGATTGTAAATAAGGATTTCTCATGGGAAAGTGCCTTCAATTTATCTTTTTGGCATTGGTATTATCATAAGATGGACCCGATACACAGTTCAAAGGATCCTAGAATACAAGAGGGAGAACGTTATGATAAATATTTTATCACAGACTGGGAAAGAGATCACGAGGGCAATATTGTTCACCAAGCTGGTTTGCCTGTCAAGAACAAATATCAGACAGTAATGGGATATAGTGATCCCAAATGTATATTGGGTTGGACAAATACATTTAAGTATAAGAACTTTGACCTGAGTATCTCAATTGATGGACGTATCGGAGGATTGATGTATTCTTGGACGGAACAGGCCATGTGGAATTCCGGTGCTCATCCTGATAGTGATAACCAGTGGAGATATGATGAAGTCGTTAATGGGTTGCAAAACTATGTAGGACAAGGATCAATGGTAGTAAGCGGATCAGCAACTTATGATCCTTATGGCAATGTGATTGAAGATACAAGAGTCTTTGCTCCGAATAATGTCCCGGTTTCTTATCAGAACTATACGCAGATCTATAATGAGAACCCATGGGACCATAACGCCCGTCAGAATATTTTGGATGGAACATTCATCAAGTTGAGAGAGGTTGCATTGAACTATACATTGCCATCTAATATCGCCCAGAAAATCTTATGTAAGAATATGCGTATTGGTATTGTAGGACAAAACTTGTTGTTGTGGACTAAAGAATTCCGTTTCTCTGATCCGGATAGAGGAAAAGAGAACTTGAATACGCCTACTTCTCGTTACGTAGGTTTTAATATTAACTTAACATTGTAATGATAGACTTATGAAAAAGATATATTTATTTGCTTTGTCTCTGTTATCTCTCGTTTCTTGTGGAGATTTTGATGAGATCAATACCAATCCGGATACTCCGACCTCTGTATCGCCTTCGTTTTTGGCAACCCAGATCATTTTAAATACAACAGAGAGTTCTACGGGAAAATGGTTCTTGTCTGATTCCTGGTTAGTTAAGCAGACAACTTCTACCGAACATATGGAATGGTATCTGTATAATAAATTTGAAAGAACGGATTTTGGAGGTTATTCCACTCTGACAGATGCAAACAAAATGAAAGAAATTGCAGATGCCGATGAATCCATGCCGGAAGAAGAGAAGAAAGCTTATGAAGCGCTGAATTTGTTTGTACGTTCGTATGTTCTGTATGACATGACGATGGCGTTAGGAGACATTCCTTGTTCTGAGGCAGGAAAAGGAGAATCAGATGCTATCTATGCACCTAAATATGATACGCAAGAATCCGTTTTTGAGACCATACTAAATGATCTGAGAAAAGCTTCTGATTTATTTGCAGAAGCCTCAACTTTGGACGGAGATCCGGTATATGACGGTGATCCATCCTTGTGGCAAAAAGCTGTAAACTGTTTTTCTTTACGGGTACTTAATATGTTAAGCAAAAAGGAGAATGTAGGAAGCATCAATGTCCGTCAGATGTTTGAAGAGATGGCTTCCCGTCCTCTGTTTGCTTCCGAGGCCGAAAGTTATCAACGCGTTTATTCAGCAGATAAAAGTGCTCAATGGTATCCATTTTATTGGGAAAAACAAAACTATTGGACTTATCCGTTTATGACTTCATTCATTGTGGATATGATGAAGAACTTAGACGACAGACGCTTATTTTATTATGCAGAACCGGCAGAAGCCTTGGCGTCAAAGGGAGAAGATTCATTTGATGCTTACAGTGGTGTAAATCCGGTATTAGTATATGGTACTGTGCAGGACGAATGTGCGCAGGGACTTCATTCTGCCATAAACAGACGTTATCACCGGGTAGCAGAAGGCGAGCCTGTCAAATTTATTGCATATTCAGAAATTCAGTTTGTACTGGCTGAGGCAGCTTTACGAGGCTGGAAGACTCCGCAGTCTGCTAAAGATCATTATGAAAATGGTGTTCGGGCTGCTATGAAGTTTACGGCAGAATATACGCCTGCAGAATATCGTCATCAGGTAGAAATTGACGATGCGTATATAGATCAATATTTGCAAGGGAAAGCTGCTTTTGATGCCAATAAAGGTCTTGAACAAATTATCGAACAGAAATTTATTGGTTCAGTATTCCAGTTGGCTTTCAACTCTTATTATGATTATCGCAGAACAGGCCTTCCTGAAATTCCTATTGATCAGCAGACCAATATGAATGAAGTAAAAGATCAATTACCGTTACGGTGGATGTATCCGGAAGATGAATATTCGCGTAACAGAGAACATATCGAAGAAGCTATCGAGCGCCAGTTTGGAGGGAATGATACACCTAATGATGTTATGTGGCTTCTGAAATAAGAGAATTGTTATTGAATGACATACAGTAAAATGGAGGCACAGTCTTTTATTTGTGAAAATGAAGATTTGTGCCTCTGTTTGTTTTAGAAGAAAGATGTACATTTGTGGACAATGTATAGAGTTTTAATACTAAAATAGATAAGGTAAATGATGAAAAACTGGATTGTTTATGTATTGTGTTTGCTATTCCCTTTTTCAATCTATGGGAAAGGAGATAAGGAATTTACGGTTTTGCAATGGAATGTATGGCAGGAAGGAACCGTAGTAGAAGGCGGCTATGAGGCCATAGTTAATGAGATAGTCCGCTTGAAACCTGATTTCGTAATGTTTAGTGAGGTGAGAAATTATAACCAGACCCGTTTTTGTGATCGGATTGTGCAGTCTCTATCTCAGAAGGGAGAAACATATTATTCTTTTTACAGCAATGATTCTGGACTTTTAAGTAAGTATCCGATAACCGATTCAACGACGGTTTTCCCTTTGAAGGATGACCATGGAAGTATTTATCGGTTGGTCTCTTCTGTATATGGTCGGGAAATAGCCGTATATACGGCACATTTGGATTATCTGAGTGATGCTTATTATAATGTAAGAGGCTATGATGGTTCTACCTGGAAGGAAATTCCTATACCGGAAACCGTTCAGGAAGTTTTGGCTGTCAATGATGCATCTTTACGGGACGATGCGATTCGGAACTTTGTGGCTGCTGCGAAAGAAGATATTGCTGCCGGAAGAATTGTTGTTTTAGGTGGGGATTTTAATGAACCTTCTCACCTGGACTGGATACGCGAGACCAAGGACTTGTATGATCATCACGGTTTGATTATTCCTTGGACGGTTCCGCTTATTCTGGATAATAACGGCTTTATAGATACATACCGTGAAGTTTATCCAGATGTTTTAGCTTATCCGGGTTTCACCTTCCCTGCAGACAATCCCTTGATCCCGGTTAATAAGCTGACTTGGGCTCCTAAAGCGGATGAAAGAGATCGCATTGATTATATATTCTATTATCCTGCAGAAGGACTGTCTGTAAAAGATGCGGTTATTTTCGGTCCGGAAGGAAGTATTTGTAAAAGCCAGCGCATCAAGGAAACTTCCAAAGATCGTTTTATCACCCCGTTGGCTGTTTGGCCTACAGATCATAAAGGCTTATTGGTCACTTTCGGACTTACTGCTAATTCAGGAAGATAACCAGGAGGGTAATATGTTTGCGTAAAAACTTCAACGCTTCAGAGACCTGATGTTCGACTGTCTTTTCCGACAGGTGCATCAGGTCTGCTATTTCTTTATAACTTTTATGTTCCTTTCTGCTGAGATGGAATATCTTCTGTCGTTGTGGAGGCAATTCGGCGATCAGTAGGTCAATGTAAGCACTTAAATCTTTTGCTTCCAATTCTTTTTCGATGTCATAACTGTTTTCTTCCGGCATATTCTCCAACGCCTCCAAAAGCGAAAGTGTATAGAAATTATGGTTAAAGCTTTTGCGGGTTTGGTTAAAAACCAGATTGCGTGAAATGATGAATAGCAGGCCCTTAAAATTATCATTTTCCCGTAAGAAATCACGGGATTGCCATAAACGGACAAAAACATCTTGTACAACTTCTTCGGCTTCTTCCGTATTCGTCAGATATAGCCGGCAGAAGTTGTAAACCTGCTTCCAATATTGTTTATAAAGAATATTGAAAGCCTTTTCGTTTCCTTGTTTCAGGGCAATTATGAGTTCTTTTTCTTGATCCACCAATCTATTGTTGTTGTGTTTGCAAGTTGTTATTCTTAACTTTTATTGTTTCGTTTTTCAACAAAAATAGATAAAAAGACGTTTCTTGCCAATACTATTGAAAAAAAACGCATTTTTTTTAATCGGGAATAGGGGGGAGATAGGATATCGCGTGTATTTATTAGTAAAGGTGAAAAAAGTATGAATATACAAGAGAAAAAACATATAGTCCAGAAGTTGTTGTCCGGGACATTATCCGAAGAAGAGAAAGCAAGGCTGTCTCAAACTCCGGAAATGGAACAGATCTGGCTTCAACAATGGGAGCAGGCTTCAGACAGGAGTCAGGAGGTAAACCCTGATCAACTGTGGGCCGGTATTCGGCAACAGACCGGTCAAAAGAATAGACCATGGAAGTCTTATTTTTATAAATGGTATAGTGTGGCGGCATCTATCTTGCTTGTCATTGCTTTGAGTGGAATTACTTATTTATGGAATCAGAAGACTGCCGCACCGGTTTATGTGGTTACTTCCGGTATTCAGAATCTGGAGAAAATCCAATTACCTGATGGAACCCATGTTTGTTTAGGACCTGGTAGCCGGTTGGAATATCCATCGGAGTTTAGAACCGACAGCCGGAATGTCCGTTTGGAAGGTCAAGCCTTTTTCGATGTAGCTAAAGATCCCTCCAAACCTTTCCGGGTACAGATGAATGATGTACAGGTAGAAGCTTTGGGAACGGCTTTCGAACTGTTTAATTACGAAGACTCGGAGGATATGGAAGCCATCTTGGTAAATGGAAAAATCAAGGTCGGTTTTGAACGGGATAACAAAGTGGTAAAAGAACAGATCATGAGTCCGGATGAACGACTGATTTGGCATAAGCATACCCATAAAGTAGAAGTAGGGAAGATCAATGCTGATAAATATACTTCGTGGAGAACTGGAGTTTTGTCGTTCGAAAATGAGAATCTGGCCATGATCATTCCACGTTTGGAACGTTGGTATGGGCGGAAGATTCAATGTGAAGAAAGTTTGTTGAACAACTATCGTTTCACGTTTAAAGTACGCGATGAATCGTTGGATGTAATCCTGTTTATCATGCGTCAATCGGCACCGTTGCGATATAAAAAGAATACAGATGAAAGCTATATATTAACTAGAATAAAATGAAATGCCTATGAGAAAGGAGTAAGAAGTTAACCTAAAAGAAACGGAAGATACCGGCAAGTATCTCCCGTTCAAGCTGAGAGTTTAAGAAACACAAGCCTGCCAAACGGAGTCCAAGCCAGTGGCAAGCCTCATTTATGTATCAAAAACAATACAAAAGTATGAAAAAAAATGACAGGGATCGTCGTGTCCCACTGTTAACAAAAACAATCCGTATCATGAAAGTTACGTCTTTGTGCAATTTATTGGCTGTTTGTTCCATCTCTGCTTCAAGTTATGCACAGAGTTTGAAGTTTTCAATCCACAAGCAGAACAGCAGCATCAGCGAAGTTTTCAAGGAAATTGAAAAGAAAAGCGACTTTACATTCTTCTTCAACGACAACCAGATTAATGTAAAGCAAAAAGTGAGTGTCAGTGCCAACAACGCCAGCATAGAAGATGTATTGGCACAAGTCTTGCAAAACACAGGGTACAATTACCAGATTATCGACAAGCAAATCCTGATCAAGGTATCGGATAAAGAGGTGATGGCTGTTCCTGCTGTAGTCCAAAGCGATAAGAAAATCACCGGTACAGTATTAGATGCCACCGGTATGCCGGTAATTGGTGCCAATGTGATGGTAAAAGGTACCACCAACGGAACCATTACCGATATGGACGGTAGATTCTCATTGGATGTAGATAAAGGAGCAACTTTGGTCGTTTCTTACATTGGGTTTGCCAATCAGGAAATCAAAGTAGGAAATCAAACTAATTTATCGATTGCTTTAAAAGAAGATTCGAAAGCTTTGGAAGAAGTAGTGGTTGTGGGGTATGGAACACAGAAAAAGGCAACATTAACTGGTGCAGTGAGTAATGTAAGTAGTGAGGATCTGATAAAAACACGAAGTGAAAATGTTGAAAATATGCTGGCTGGAAAAATCCCAGGTGTTAGGGTTGTACAGAAATCGGGTGAACCAGGTAGTTATAATACGGATATGCAAATTAGAGGAATGGGGGCTCCTTTGATTATTATAGATGGAGTACCTCGTTCAAATATGGATCGTTTGGATCCGAATGAAATTGAATCTTTTTCTGTATTGAAAGATGCATCAGCTGCTATTTATGGAGTAAAGGCGGCTAATGGAGTAGTTATAATTACAACTAAACGAGGTAAAACATCCAAATTAACATTGGATTATAATGGGTCTGTAGGTTGGCAACAAGCTTCTAATATACCAGAAACATTAAATGCTGCCGATTGGATGGAATTAACGAATGAAAATTCGATTAATAAAGGGGGGAATTTAATATATAGTGCAGAAGATATAGCTGAGTATCGTAGTGGATTGAAGCCCGAAACGAAATGGTCAGATGTTGGATTTGACAAAATTGCACCTCAGACACAACACAGTATAAGTGCTCAAGGAAAATCTGACAAGATAGACTATTTCATGAATTTCGGATATATGAAACAAGATGGTTTTTACTCTAGTGGAGATTTGAATTATGAGAGATATAATGTAAGAACAAATGTGAATGGTCAAATAACTAAGGATCTTCGGGTTGGCATGCAGTTGAATGGTATGATGGGTACAAAAAATGAACCAACAATGGATGCTTGGAATGTATATAAAATTGCTTGGATGCATATACCTACGTTACCTGTTTATGCAAATAATAATCCTAAATATTTACAACAATTACCTGATGGTAATCCTTTGGCTGTTACCAATGCTGATATTAGTGGATATAGAAAGAATCATCAGAAATTATTCCAAAGTACATTTACGCTGGATTGGACTGTTCCTTTTGTGAAAGGATTAAGTTTGGGGGCTATGTATAGTTACGATTATGATAGTTATGATAATCGGGCATCGAAGAAGGAATATTCAATGTATGAATATGATCCGGCTTCAGATACATATACAGTTTTTAAAGCGAATTCTCCTTCAACAATTAAACGAACATACGGGAAAATAGAAAAGACACTTTTACAGTTAAAAGTAAATTATGAGCGAACGTTCAATGAGGTTCATAATTTGAAATTATTAGCATTGTATGAAGAAACAACAGAATCCTCTGATAACTTTGCGGCCCAGAGGGATTTACCGATGGATGCGGTAGATGAAATTTTCGCTGGATCTTCAGATAATCAACAAGCAACCTCTGATGAAGGAGGGTTATATAATTTAGCGAATAAAGCATTTATAGGTCGAATTAACTATGACTTTAAATCTAAATATTTAGCAGAGTTTAGTTTTCGTTATGATGGTTCTTCCAAGTTTGCCAAGGGATCTCAGTGGGGATTTTTCCCTTCGTTTTTAGGAGCGTGGCGTATTTCGGAAGAAGATTTCTTTAAGAACTGTGATGGGTTATCATTTATTAATAATATGAAGATAAGAGGAACGTATGGTGTTTTAGGAGACGATAATGCATCTACTTATCAGTTCCTGTCTGGCTATACTTATCCAAGTGGAGGATATATGTTTGATGGCTCATTTATTAGTGGTTTAGGTTTTAGAGGAATGGCTAATCCTTATATAACTTGGTATGAGGCTCATACGGCTGATTTAGGTTTGGATATTGATATGTGGAATGGATTATTGAGTTTTCAAGGAGATATATTTAGGCGTTATAGAAAGAACTTATTATCAACAAGAGCTTTGTCTGTTCCTGGAACTTTAGGTGCTGCATTACCTCAAGAAAATTTAAATAGCGATTTGACACAAGGTTTCGAGATAGCGCTGTCTCATACCAATAAAATTGGTGATTTCAATTATTCAGTTTCAGCAAATCTATCTTATTTTAGAACTATGAACAGATATATTGAAAGGGCTTCATCTAATAATTCGTACCGGAATTGGAGAGACAATTATAATGATCGTTACAGTGACTTCTATTGGGGATATGAGTTTGTTGATTATTTTCGGAGTATGGATGTTATCTGGTCTGCTCCAATACAGGATAATAAAGGGAATTCTATTCTTCGTCCGGGGGATTATATGTATCAGGACTGGAATGAAGATGGTATAATTGATTCTAATGATGAACATCCTATTGATTTAAGTGGAGATCCACGGATCAATTTTGGTTTTACTTTGGCCGGAGAGTATAAAGGGTTTGATATCAACTTGTTGTTCCAAGGAGCTGCGGGTGGAAGTGTCATTAATCAAGTTCAAATGGAAAGACCTTTGACATGGGATCGAGGCGGACTTAGTATGTTTATGGATCGTTGGCATACTGCAGAAATGGGAGCGGATCCTAAAGATCCAAATACAGAATGGATTCCAGGTTATTATCCGTCAACAAATAATGGAAATGAGACGACAAATTATTGGACTTCGACCCGTAGTATTCAAAAAGTGAATTACTTACGTTTGAAAAGTGCAGAAGTAGGATATACATTCCCTAAAAATTGGATGCAAAAAGTAAATATCCAAAATTTACGATTGTATTTTAATGCTTATAACTTATTTACTTTGACGGGGCTGAAGTATATCGATCCGGAACATCCAAGCGATAGTTATAGTTGTTTGTATCCTATAACAAAAACGTATAATATAGGTATAAATGTGACATTCTAAAAATATAATGCAATGAAAAAAATAACAGTACTATTATATGCCGTGGGGACTTTATTAGGTGGAATTAGCTGTAATTCACTGGATGTCCCTCCTATTAATATCATTCAAGATCAGGATATTTTTGTCTCAGAGTCGGGTATAACAGCTTATATGGCCTCATTATATAATGATTTACCAATATATGATCATGCATCGACCATAAATGGTTTTAATAATTATTGGAATAGTTGGCCTCAAGCAGGGCATATGTCAGGAGAATTATTGAATAATATGCTTTTCTTTGTTTATGATTCTCCTAATGGTGATATGTTTCAGTTTTGGTCTTATGATCGTGTTCGTAAGATTAATTACTTTTTGGAAAATATGCCTCTTTATAAAGATAATTTTTCTGAATCATTAGTTAATACGTGGTTAGGGGAAGCTTATTTTTGTCGAGCATATTATTATTTTACAATGGTAAGAGCTTATGGTGCCGTTCCTTTGGTAACAGAGGTAAAGAATTATCCAGAAACAAGTATAGAAGAATTACAAGTTCCACGTAATACACAATTAGAAGGTTGGAACTTTATTGCAGACGATTTAGATAAAGCGATAGAACTATTACCTGAAACTAGTCTTGAGAAAGGAAGAGTCAATAAATATGTAGCTTATGCTTTGAAATCGAGAGCGATGTTGTATGCTGCTTCAATTTGTCAATTTGATACACCTGTTAGTGGTTATGAGGAATTATTAGGAATGCCTGCATCAAAAGCTCAAGAGTATTATCAAGCTGCTTATGATGCAGCTTCGAAATTAGACGGTAAATATTCACTGTACAATAAATATACGGATAAGTTTGAGAACTATTGGCATTTATTCTTAGATGAGGATAATCCCGAGGTGATATTTGCGAAATATTATCAGTATCCGTATTCAACCCATTCTTGGGATGTACATAATATACCGTTCCAATTACGTAGTCCTGAAGGTTATTCCAGTATAGCGAATCCAACTTTGGAAATTATAGAATTATTTGATGATGTGAATGGTAATCCGTTTGTATTAAAAACAACAGATGAAAATGGAGAACCTATTCGTTATGATAATCCTATGGACATATTCAAAGATATAGAACCTCGTTTGCGGGCAAGTGTCATTTTACCTAATGATAACTTTAAAGGAGAAACAATAGAAATTAGAAAGGGTATTTGGACTAGTTTCCCAAACGGAGAGTTGAAGACTTCATCTGATTTTACGACGATGTATGAAAATATGACTGTACAGGGAAAAAGTGGCATGGGAAATAATGAAACAACAACTACAGGTTTCTTGCTTCGTAAATATTTGGATCCTGACTTGTCAAAAGATTTAGTTGTACATGGAAGGTCAACAGTTCAATTTATAGATATTCGCTATGCGGAAGTTTTATTGAATAAGGCGGAAGCGGCGTTCTATTTAGGGAAAAAACAAGAAGCTTTGGATTTGGTTAATCAAATTCGTGATCGTGCAGGGGCGAAAAAGTATGAATTGAATCAATTAACAGAAGATAATTTACGAAAAGAAAGAAGAATGGAATTGGTTTTCGAAAAGCATAGTTTTTGGGATTTACGTCGTTGGCGTATTGCTGATAAATTGATGAATAATAAGAAATATACAGCTTTATGTCCGTATTATATATATGATGAAGGTAAATATATTTTTACGAAAGAAGAAGTTGGTACGACTTATACGTATGATGTAAAGGTTAATTATGCGAAGATTCCAGATAGCGAGATAGCAAAGAATCCTAAGTTATTACCGAATAATCCGGGTTATTGATTCATTAAATAGATTATTAATTTAACAAAATGAAGATATGAAAAAGAAGAATTTCTTGATGTATATGTTGCTTATTTTGGGGATAGTTTCGTGTGAGATAGATAATATTGATGCACCGAGCGCTGCAATTTCAGGTAGTTTAATAGACGAAACAACCAATAAACCATTAGTAACGGAGCAACCCAATGGTTTTCGAATTAAAATGATAGAAACGAGTTGGAGTGAATCTGCAACACCTGAATATTTTTGGGGGAAAGCTGATGGTACATTTAAGAATACCAAAGTATTTAGTGCTACTTATGATGTGCAACCAGTTGAAGGAGCTTTTTTCCCTGTTGATCCGGTTTCTGTGAAAATTGATAAATCTAAGACGATAGATTTTACGGTTACTCCTTATTTATCTATTCATCCCAAACGGGTGGAAATTGTTGGAGATGCGATAGAAGTAGAATGGACGATTTCTAGATCGAAGGTCGGTGATAAAATTTTGGATACAAGAGTGTTTGTAGTTCATGATAATCCGAATGTTGGAACCAATTACTTTACAACAGCATTGAGTCCTATGGTTGATTTAAGTGGAATTTCAGATGAAGAAGCATTATCTACTACTTATAAACAAACAATAACAGGATTGACTAAGGGTAAAACATATTATGTAAAGATTGGTGCAAGAACCGATAACTCTAGTAAGCGTTATAATTTTACGGAGACTGTAAAGTTGGAATATTAATCGGTGATTAAAATTTGATAGATTTATAGAAAGGCAGTTGTTGACAAGAAATGCCAATAACTGTTTTTCTTATCTGTAAAAATAGTGCGATATGAGAAATATATTGAATGTAATTTGTGCTATCGCTCTTTGTTGTAGTGTACAGGCAAGAGAGTACCATGTATCTTTAAGGGGAAGTGATTCCAATGAAGGGACTATAGAAAAACCTTTCAAGACAATTAATTGGGCGGCACAAAAAGCTTTACCTGGAGATACAATTACAGTCCATGCGGGAACCTATCGAGAGTGGATTAATCCATTGAATGGGGGAGAAAGTGATCAGAAACGTATTGTTTATCAGGCAGCAGATGGAGAAAATGTCGAAATAAAAGGTTCTGAATTAATAAAAGGTTGGACTAAAGAAAAAGGAGGAAATGGTGTATGGAAAGTAACACTATCCAATGATTTTTTTGGTTCATATAATCCATATAACGACAAATTGTTTGGTGACTGGTTATTACCTGGTGATCGAGTACATCATACAGGTGATGTTTATTTGAATGATGTTTCTTTGTATGAAGTGACAAGTAAGGAAAAGGTTTTAAATCCGGATACGATTTATAGTGTGCGAGATCCTAAAGGTTCATTGCGAGTATGGTTTGCTTGTGTTGACAGTATAAATACAACTATTTATGCTAATTTTGGTCCGATAAATCCCAATGAAGAAACTGTGGAAATTTCGGTTCGGCCTACCTGCTTTTATCCGACAAGACAAGGTTTAAATTATATAACTATTAAAGGTTTTCGTGTAAGTCAGGCTGCTACACAATGGGCTGCTCCTACAGCAGAACAAATTGGTATGATTGCAACACATTGGTGTAAAGGTTGGATTATAGAAAATAATATCATAAAGAATTCACGTTGTAATGGTATTTCTTTGGGTAAAGAACGTTCTACAGGGCATAATTTGGAAGAAACAGATAAACGCTTAGATGGCACGCAACATTATATCGAAGTTATATTTAATACGATCCGAAAAGGTTGGAATAAAGATAATGTCGGTTCGCATATTGTTCGTAATAATGTGATTTCAGATTGTGAGCAGACTGGTATTTGTGGAAGTATGGGTGGAGCTTTTAGTGAAATATATGGAAATCATATATATAATATTCATGTGAAGCGTCAGTTTGGTGGATATGAGATGGCTGGTATAAAATTGCATGGGGCTATTGATACGTATCTTCATCATAATCGGGTACATGATTGCATCAGAGGATTTTGGTTGGATTGGATGACACAAGGCACACGAATCTCTAGTAATTTATTTTATAGGAATGCAACGGAAGATTTGTTTGTAGAGGTTAGTCATGGTCCTTATATTGTAGATAATAATTTATTTTTATCCCAACAATCTCTTTTCCAATTAACAGATGGAGGCGCTTATCTTAATAATTTATTTGCAGGTAGAGTAGTTAATCAAGCTGATAACGGAAGATATACACCGTATCATTTGAATCACTCGACAGAAATTAAAGGTATAATAACAATGAAGAATGGTGATCACCGTTTTTATAATAATATATTCATTGGTCAGCCTCAGAAAGATACGTATGGTTTACGTCCTTTGGATGAAGCGGTATGGCCAATATATGCTGAAGATAATATATTTTGCCACGGTGCTTTACCGATGAAAGATAAACGACAAGGAGTAGTAAAAGAAAATTTGGATCCTAAAATCCAAATAGAAGAAACTAGAGATGGCGTTTATATGGTATTTGATAATTCTACGATGGATCTATTTTCTGTAAAGGCGAAGCCAATATCTTCAGAAAGATTAGGAATAACCAAGTTGTCAGGGTATCCTTATGAAAATGCGGATGGAACTCCGTTTTCTTTGATAAAGGACTATTTTGGAAATCATAGGTCTGAAAGTACTCCTATTATAGGACCTTTTGAGGAGGTAAACAACAATCGTATAAAACTTTGGTAATAAATTATATGAATTTGAAATTAAAACAAAAAACAATAACACTTTTGGTAAGTGCCTTGTGTTATTTTCCGGTTTTCTCACAGACGAAGCCTGTGTATCAGGATGAGACGAAACCGATAGAAGAACGCGTGGAAGATGCTTTATCTCGTATGACGTTGGAAGAAAAGGTCAGAATACTTCATGCAAACGGAGGATATCGCTCTTGGGGGGTTCCTCGGTTAGGAATACCGGATAATAATCCGACAGATGGGCCTACGGGGTTACGACCCCAAGTGGAGTGGAGTAGTTGGAACAGCGCGAAAGAGAATACCGACTCGTGTACGGCTTTTCCAGCTATGGTTTGTCTGGCTGCTACGTGGAATCCTGAATTGGGTGAATTGTACGGAAAAGCATATAGCGAGGAAGCGTTGTATCGGAACAAGAACATTATCTTGGGACCAGGTGTGAATATTTTCCGTACCCCATTGAACGGGCGTAACTTTGAATATATGGGGGAAGATCCTTATTTGGCTTCACAAATAGCTGTGGGGTATATTCAAGGGATACAATCGAACCATGTGGCTGCCTGTGTGAAGCATTTTGCCGTGAATAATCAGGAAACTGGACGGTCGCATATCAATACGCTGGTGGATGAGCGTACCTTGCATGAGATTTATCTGCCTGCGTTCAAGGCGGCGGTACAGAAAGGACATGTGTGGTCTATTATGGGAGCTTACAACCAGTATGCCGGACAGCATTGTTGCCATAACTCGTATCTATTACAAGATATTCTCCGGAAAGAATGGAGATTCGACGGAGTGGCTCTTTCGGATTTTGGAGGAACGCACAATACCAAAGAAGCAATTTTCAATGGGTTGGATTTGGAATACGGTACGCGTTTGGGGTCTCCGGAGGCATTTGACCAGTATTATTTAGCGGATCCCTATTTGGAACTGATCCGTAAGGGCGAAATAGGGCAGGATGAATTAAACCAAAAGGTGCGGCATATCTTGCGCCTGATGTTCCGTACCAGTTTGTCTCCCGATCGTCCTTGGGGTTCGCTGGCCTCGCCGGAACATGCGGCTGTGGCTCGCCGGGTAGCTGAAGAAGGAATCGTCTTGTTGCAGAACGAAGGCGGCCTGTTGCCGTTGGATGTCAATCAGTATAAACGCATTTTGGTGGTCGGAGAGAATGCTGACCGGAAGATGGCATTGGCTGGCGGTTCGTCAGAATCGAATGCTCGTTATGAGGTGACGGC